>George_p2__coassemble_942_pt1 | contig 21239 bp, 20 predicted proteins | sample George_p2__metabat2_high_PE_021 | metagenome-assembled genome bin George_p2 | reverse complement strand
ATCTCTATCAACTTATCATAATGAGTTCTAATAATTCAAACAACATTCCGGAAAAAGTAATTAATGAAATTACCAAACTAATAGACTGTGGCTTAATTTGCTTTCTAAATCCTGAGACATTAGATATAGAAACCATAATGGGAAACAGTTATTATGATGACTATTCAGATATGAGAGATGAAATATTCTCAAGAATAAACAATTGGCCTAAATGCATAGAAATTGTACCACCGGAATCGTGGGAAGGATTTAAAATAATGGAAAAATTTACACTTTCTCTTCCGGAAACATCAATTATACGACAAAGACTTCTTAATGCTTTGGATAGAAAAAAACCGTTCAGCCATTTTAAGGAGATTATAGAAACGAGCGAGTATAAGTCGCTTTGGTTCGAGTTCAAGCATAAGGAATTGATGGGACTTGTAAGAAATCAACTTATTTAAACCAAGATTCATCAGGAAAAGCATTTATGAGGGGAATCTATATGTACCCTCTTTTTTTGTTTTTATCTGTTCCCATTTTGAAATAAATAACCAAAAAATCGTATCTTTGTCGAAAATATTCAACAAGTTATGATAGGATTTAAAGACTTCTTTTCATTTCAGAAAAACAAGTTTTTCTGGATAAACATAATTGGGATGGTGGTAGTAGTTATTGCTGCTTCATGGGGAACACTGGCATGGCTTGATTCATATACAAGGCATGGAGAGGCACACATTGTTCCTGATGTGAAAAACAAAAGTATTGAGGAGGCTGCAAAGATTATCAGTCAGGGTACAATGAAATATGCTGTGATTGACTCCAACTATGTGAAAGGAGTTCCGGCCGGAATGGTCTTGGAACAGGCTCCGGCTGCCGGTTCAAGAGTGAAAGAAGGAAGAACGGTTTATCTCACTATCACGACAACATCCGTACCGTTGGTAACATTGCCCGACATCATAGACAACAGTTCCGTAAGACAGGCTGCGGCGAAGCTGAAAAGTATCGGTTTCAAACTTACCGAACCTGAGCTTGTTCCGGGAGAGCAGGACTGGGTGTATGGCATCAAATACAGAGGCAAAGAGCTGAAATCGGGTGATAAGGTTCCGAATGAGGCTTTGCTCACTTTATGTGTAGGCGATACGCATCTGAGAGATTCACTGGCAGTTGATTCTACTTACATGGAAATAAACTCCATACCGGATACTGAGAATGATGTAAAAGTAGATGATTCCTGGTTCTAACTAATACTGAAAGAATGGCTGAAGATATTTATTTGGACGATTTAGACGAGACTTTGGATGATATAGAACCTACAGGAGGTTCAGGAGAGCTGTATGAGCATTTCAAGGTGGTGGTAGACAAGGGGCAATCGCCGGTGAGAATTGACAAGTATCTCTTTGAAAGGATTGTCAATGCTTCAAGAAACAGAATACAGAGTGCGGCAGATGCAGGGTTTGTAATGGCTAACGGGAAATCGGTCAAGAGCAGTTATAAAGTAAAGCCTTTGGATGTGCTGACAGTTATGATGGACCGCCCGAAGTATGACAATGATATTATCCCGGAGGACATTCCTTTGGATATTGTTTATGAGGACAGCGAACTGATGGTAATCAACAAGCCGGCCGGTTTAGTGGTACATCCGGGGTGCGGAAACTATCACGGGACATTGGTGAACGCTATTGCATGGCATCTGAGGGATGTTCCGACATACGACCCTAACGACCCACAGGTGGGACTGGTTCACCGTATAGACAAGGATACTTCGGGGCTGCTTGTTATTGCAAAAACTCCTGATGCAAAGACAAGCCTCGGAATGCAGTTCTACAATAAAACGACGAAACGTGAATATAACGCATTAGTGTGGGGTATAGTAGAAGAGGATGAGGGTACGATAACAGGAAACATCGGACGTAATCCGAAAGACAGAATGCAGATGGCTGTCATGTCGGACCCTGAACAAGGTAAGCATGCAGTGACACATTATAAGGTATTGGAAAGGCTCGGATATGTGACCTTAGTGAAATGTGTACTCGAGACGGGAAGAACGCATCAGATACGTGTCCATATGAAACACATAGGTCATGTGCTTTTCAACGATGAGAGATACGGAGGAAATGAAATTCTGAAAGGTACTCATTTCAGCAAATACAAGCAGTTCGTGAACAACTGTTTCGATATATGCCCAAGACAGGCTCTACATGCCAAGACTTTGGGGTTCGTCCATCCTAAAACAGGCGAAGAGATGTTCTTCACATCCGAATTGCCAAAGGATATGACTGAACTGATTGAAAAATGGAGAACTTATATAAGTAATAGAGAATAAAACATGAAACGTACAGTAGCTATTATTGCCGGCGGTGATTCTTCTGAACACGAAGTTTCAATGAACAGCGCAAAAGGCATTTATTCATTTATCGACAAGGAAAGATATAACCTCTATATAGTAGAACTCAGCAAGAAAGCATGGGAAGCAGTACTTGCCGACGGTAGCCGCTCAACTGTGGACAAGAATGATTTCAGCTTCATGGATGGCGACAAGAAGATAAAACCGGACTTCGCATATATCACAATCCATGGTACTCCGGGCGAAAACGGTATCCTTCAGGGATATTTCGAGCTGTTGGGCATCCCCTACTCTACTTGCGACGTATTAGTTTCAGCCATGACATTCAGCAAGTTCACTCTTAACCAATATCTGAAAGGATTCGGAATAAGAGTAGCTGAATCAATGCTTGTGAACAAACGCTTCGGAATAGATGACAAGGATGTAGTGGAGAAAATCGGACTTCCATGTTTCATCAAGCCTAATGCAAGTGGCTCGAGCTTCGGAGTGACTAAAGTCAAGACTGTGGAACAGATTCAGCCTGCACTGCAAGCTGCATTTGCCGAATCGGATGATGTTATGATAGAGGCTTTCATGGACGGTATAGAACTGGCAAACGGATGCTATAAGACTAAAGACAAGTCTGTGGTATTCCCTATCACCGAGGTGGTGAGCGACAACGAGTTCTTCGACTACAATGCGAAGTACAAAGGAGAAGTGACAGAAATCACTCCTGCCCGTCTTAGCCCTGAGCTTACCGAGAGGGTTAAGAAACTTACATCTGCCATCTACGATATCTTAGGATGCAAAGGTATTGTCAGAATAGACTATATCATAACCGAAGGTGAGAAAATCAATATGCTTGAGATTAACACCACACCGGGCATGACAGCAACAAGCTTTATCCCACAGCAGGTAAAGGCTGCCGGACTGGATATCAAGGATGTAATGACTGACATTATCGAAGAAGGTTTGTCAAAAAGCAACAAATAATATACTAACCATAAAAATATAAAGCCATGAAAATACCTGCAGAATTTGACGAGATTCGTCCTTATTCACCGGAAGAGCTTCCGCAGATTTTCGATGAACTGCTGTCTGACAAAGACTTTCAGGAGGTGATAAAGAAGGTTATGCCTGACACACCGCTTGATGCCCTGACAAATATATTGCGCAACTGCAAGACCAATCTTGACGTACAGAAAAATATATTCTACGGACTGCTGCACGACATTATAAAGAAATGCAGCGACGGATTCAGTCTTGACTGTTCGCAGATTGCAGAAAAGAACAAAGGATATACTTTCATCTCAAACCACAGGGATATAGTACTTGATTCAGGGTTCCTTTCTGTAGGACTTATTGACAATGGTTTCCCAACGACTGTAGAGATTGCCATAGGCGACAATCTGCTGATATATCCATGGATTAAAAAGCTGGTACGCGTGAACAAGGCTTTCATCGTACAGAGAGCATTAAGCATGCGACAAATGCTTGAATCGTCGGCCAGAATGTCAAGGTATATACATTTTGCCGTAACACAAAAGCAGGAGAATATCTGGATTGCACAGCGCGAAGGCAGGTCTAAAAACTCGAACGACCGTACTCAGGACAGCGTGCTGAAGATGCTTGCAATGGGTGGCGACAGGGATATTATAAACAGTCTTAAGGAGCTGAATATCGTTCCATTGTCACTCTCTTATGAATATGACCCTTGCGATTTCCTTAAAGCACAGGAAATGCAGTTGAAGAGAGATGTAGAAGGTTTCAAGAAGAGCCAGAAGGACGACCTTATAAATATGCAGACAGGTATTTTCGGATATAAGGGAAGAATACATTTCCAGGCCGGTCCGTGCATAAACGACGAACTGGAAACCTTGAGAGGACTGCCGAAAACAGAAATCTTTACTCGTGTATCCGAAATCATAGACAGTTATATCCACAGGAATTACCGTCTGTATCCTGCCAACTATATTGCGTGCGATATGTTGGACGGAAACACTTCGATGGCAGAACATTACACAGAAGAAGACAAATTGAAATTCGAGGCATATCTTCAGAAGAAGATTGGATTAATTGACATACCGAACAAGGATGTTGATTTCCTAAGACAATGCATCCTGACAATGTATGCCAATCCGGCTAAAAATCATTTACAGGCAATCAAGAAATGAGGATAAAGCACTACATATTATTTCTGTGCTGCATGTCGGCCTTTACAGCATGCAAAGACGAGGAGTATGTATATCCGAGCGTGCTTACAGAGATGGTGGATATAAAAACCGACTCATCAGGGAAGCTCTCATATATAGACACTGACTACGGTTCTTCGTATAAGATAAACGAACGCAGCGGACTGGAAGGCTTTACTCCCGACTCTGTGTACCGTACTTTGTCCATATTCGAAACATTAGATTCAGAGAGTAACAGTATGTCGGCAACATTATATTCATGCCAGTTTGTAATATCTGCCATCCCTTCTACCGAAGATAAATTCACCGACGGGATAAAGACCGACCCGTTAGACATAGAGAGGATATGGCGTTCAGGTGATTACATAAACATGGTTTTGGACGTGAAGGCAAAAGACAAAACCCATATCATCAACTTTATTGACTACGGAATAAATGAAAATCCCGACGGAAACAGCACCATGTCAATAACATTATATCACAACCAGAACGGGGACTATGAGGCTTTTACAAAAAAAGCATATGCATCTGTTCCGCTGTGGCCATACAAGGAAAAACTTAAGCAGGGGGACAAGATAGAAATAACCGTCAATACATATAAAGAAGGAGTAACCAAACGCGAATTCAACTACTAAACACAACAGAGTATGGTATTGAAAAGTATATATTTCATGTTTTTCGTATGCGTCTTTCTGTTTGGAATGATGGCATGCAGTTCAAAACCAAAAGATAAGTTCGCCAACCTGTCCACCGATGAGTTTGAAAGACTTATAGAGAACGAAAACGTACAAAGACTCGATGTCCGTACTGTAGCCGAATACAGTGAGGGGCATATACCCGGAAGTATAAATATCAACATCATGGATGACAGTTTTTCGTCACTCGCGGACCAGGTTCTTGACAAGTCACAGCCGGTTGCAGTATATTGCAAAAGTGGAAGAAGAAGCCGCAATGCAGCCCGTCTGCTTGTAAAGAAAGGATATACAGTCTACAATCTTGACAAAGGGATTCTGAACTGGATAGAATTAGGAAAAGACATAGAGAAATAAGAAATGCGGTCCGACAAAAGAGATGGATGTCGGACCGCATTATTGTTTTATCACATTTCGTTTTGAATCTTACAGAGCCTGAAGCATTCGTTTCAGTACCACAGTAGCCGATATTTCGCGGTTCGCAGCTTCCGGAATAACAAGTGAAGTAGGAGCTTCTATCACGTTGTCGGTAACAATCATATTGCGGCGTACAGGCAGACAGTGCATGAAATAAGCATTGTTGGTAACTGCCATATGTGCAGCGTCTACAGTCCAGCTCATGTCCTTTGACAGAATCTTTCCATAGTCCTCAGGATTTGTGACTCCCGGACATGCCCAGTTCTTTGCATAAATAAAGTCCGCACCTTCGAAAGCTTTCATCTGGTCATATTCTACCTTTGCACCACGTACAAACTTAGGGTCAAGTTCATAACCGTGAGGGTGAGTTATCACGAAATCCACATCGGCCTCGTTCATGAAATCAGCAAATGAGTTAGGAACGGCCTGTGGAAGTGCTCTTGGATGAGGAGCCCACGTAAGAACCACTTTCGGACGTTCTTTCTTCTTATACTCTTCTATTGTTATAAGGTCGGCAAATGCCTGAAGCGGATGTCCTGTAGCAGCTTCCATTGAGAAAACAGGCTTGCCGGAATACTGGATAAACTGATTAAGAATCTTTTCTGTGTAATCGTCTGTACGACTCTCAAACTGAGCGAAAGAACGCACACCGATAATATCGCAGTACGATGCCATTACAGGAATTGCTTCCAAGAGATGTTCGCTCTTGTCGCCATCCATCACCACTCCGCGTTCTGTTTCCAGTTTCCATGCTCCCTGATTGACATCAAGCACTATAACATCCATTCCGAGATTTCTTGCTGCCTTTTGTGTGCTGAGGCGGGTACGAAGGCTATTATTGAAGAAAATCAGAAGACAAGTCTTATGTTTGCCCAATGATTCATATTTATAACGGTCTTTCTTTATCTCAAAGGCTTCTGCCAGGGCTGTCTTAAGGTCGCCCAAGTCGAATACGTTTGTATATGTTTTCATAACATCTATGTATATTAATTAGTTTTATACCGCAAAAATACTATAAAAATACAATAAAAGATAGTCTTTTGTATTTTATTGCATATCCTCTCTGTTTTTTTATTTTCTAATCTGGCCTTCTCCGTCTATCAGCCACTTGTAAGTAGTTATTTCTTTCAGCCCCATAGGACCACGAGCATGAAGTTTCTGCGTACTGATTCCTATCTCAGCACCGAGGCCGAACTGTGCCCCGTCCGTAAATGAAGTAGGCGCATTTACATATACACAGGCGGCATCGACAGCTCTCCTGAAATACTCTGCAGCTTTCCTGTCTTCTGTCACAATACATTCACTATGCTTGGAGCTATACTTGAAGATATGATTTACCGCTTCTTCCACACTGCTTACAGTCTTAACAGCCATCTTGTAATCAAGGAACTCTGTTCCGTAACTTTCCTGAGTTGCAGCTTTCAGCAGAGAGTCAGGATAAAATCCCTTAAGCGACTGCATCGACGGTTTATCCGCATAAACAATTACATTTGACTCTGCAAGCGGAGCACACAGTTCCGGTAAATCAGAAAGCCTGTCGGTATGAATCAGAAGGCAGTCAAGGGCATTGCATACGCTGACTCTTCTCGTCTTGGCATTGTTGATAATCCCGGCTCCCATTGCAGTATCGCCTGCAAGGTCGAAGTATGTATGACAGATTCCGGCACCTGTTTCAATCACCGGAACCGTAGCCTCCTTACGCACATAGTTTATCAGATTACTGCTGCCGCGAGGGATGATAAGGTCTACATAGTCATTGGCACGCAGCAGTTCCGTTGTTGCCTCACGGTCCGGTGGCAATAAGCATACGATATTCCTGTCTACCCCATACTTATCCAAAACTCCGTGAATAGTTTCAACTATCGCCTTATTTGAGTTATACGCATCGCTGCCTCCTTTCAGAATACAGGCACTGCCACTCTTCATACACAAAGAGAAAACATCAAAGCTGACATTTGGACGTGCCTCATATATCACCCCGATAACTCCGAACGGTACGCTCACCTTCCTTAGTTTCAATCCGTTTGGGCGTACATCCTCATAAAGGACCTTACCCAATGGCGAAGGCAGTGCCGCCACATTCCTCATATCCGAAGCGATATCGTCTATTCTTGCCGATGTAAGTTTCAGTCTGTCGTACTTAGGGTCGGAAGGGTCCATCAGTTGCAAATCCATGGAATTGGCATCAAGAATAATATCTTTATTACTTATTGCAGCATCCGACACAGCCGTCAGAATCTCATTTATACGTTTTTCTTCCATCAGGGCTAACTTACGCGAAGCAAGCTTAACAGCCTGAAAAGTTTCATTTAGTTCCATAATCACGATTTTTCAATTCATTATTCGCAAAAATATCATTAATATTTGAAATATAGTAAATTATACGGCAAAAATCCTCCAAATAGAGAAAGATTAGTACTTATACGATGTTTAACAGCCTTTTACTTGCTTTTCCGGATAAAAAAACTTAACTTTGAAAATATCATAGAGAGAATCAACACATATTTATTAACCATTAAAGACAAAGACTATGGGAGAAATTAATTATGACGCATTAGTAGAGGTTTTCAAAGGTAACCTTTGGGAAGCCGAATTGGTAAAAGGCTTGTTGGAATCGGAAGGAGTACAAGCTATGATAAAGGACGAAACCTTGTCGGCCGTTACATCTCCATATTCAGGAATGGGAGGAACAGTACTGGTAATGGTTAATAAGGAAGAAGAAGTTTATGCCAGAAAGGTGGTAGCAGAAAGAAGTAAACCATGAGAAAAAGTTTTTTTACAATAGCGATAACTTTTTTGCTCTCATTCGTATCGGTCAGTGCAGAAACGCTCAAACCTACATCATGGAGTTCGTACGGAGTATCATTTCTTGCACCGGCCGATATTATTGTGGACGACGATTCAGAAGAAGGCTATACTATAAGCAATCCCAATATCACTATCAACGTACAACTTCTGAACGGTGAAGGTCTAAAAAAGACAGAGCTCAAGAGCAGCCTACAACATATCTCAGACGAAGACAACGTCACTGTCCAATCAGACATAACTGAAATAGACTTAACTCACTTCTTCGGTGCTTACCTGACAGGAAACTGCGAAACAGACCAGTGTCTGTATTCCTATCTAACGGTCAAAGACAACAGTTGCAGTTTCTACATTTCAATAATCTATAAACCATCAAATGCAGACGATGCGATAAAAATAATCAGGAGTTTTAAGCTTGATGAATAAAAATCCCTTGTAAATCATTGACCTACAAGGGATTATATCCGAGTACTCGAAGCGGGACTTGAACCCGCACAGCTGCAATAGCCAAGGGATTTTAAGTCCCTCGTGTCTACCGATTCCACCATTCGAGCATCCTTTCAAAGAAGAGCGGAAAACGAGACTCGAACTCGCGACCCTAACCTTGGCAAGGTTATGCTCTACCAACTGAGCTATTTCCGCGTTTACGGGTGCAAATGTATGGAGTTTTTGTATAACTTCCAAACATTTCACCCGTTTTCTTTTCAAAAAAGTCCGTTTTGATAATCCCAAAGGGCTTTAGCGTATTTGAAATTCTTTTGCAAAACGTTTTCAATGCTTTTGCAAAAGGGCTGATGTCAATACAAGCTGCTTTACTTTATCTTCCCAAAAGGGCTTTTTCTGCATTCTCAACTACGGAGAAGTCAAACCCAGACACTACCTTATCCATCAACTCTGTGATACGGTCGTTACACAGATTGCCGATACTTCCTTCGTGAGTGTGATGTACCTGCTTGTTATGAGTGAACTTGCCGGCTTCAATGTCAAGTCCCACTTTCTTGTAAGCATCGCGGAAAGGCATACCTTCTGTAGCCAGACGGTTTACTTCCTCTACACTGAATATATACAGATACTTGTCGTCTTCGAGAATATGTTCGTTCACATAAATCTTGTCCATGATATATGTAGCCATCTGCAGACAGTCCTTCAGTTCGGAGAATGCAGGAATGAACACTTCCTTGATAATCTGAAGGTCGCGGAAATATCCGGAAGGCAGGTTATTCATAATCATCATTATCTGCTGTGGCAATGCCTGTATCTTGTTACATTTGGCACGTGTAAGCTCGAACACATCCGGGTTCTTCTTATGAGGCATGATACTTGAACCGGTAGTACATTCGTCCGGAAGTTTCACGAATCCGAAATTCTGACTGCTGAACATACATGCGTCAAAAGCCAATTTGGATAATGTTCCGGCAATAGAAGCAAGTGCAAAAGCCACATTACGTTCCATCTTTCCTCGTCCCATCTGAGCATACACTACGTTGTAGTTCATCGAGTCGAAGCCCAACAGGCGCGTGGTCATCTCACGGTTCAAAGGGAATGAAGAGCCGTAGCCGGCAGCCGAGCCCAACGGATTGCGGTTGCACATCTTATATGCAGCCTGCAGGAACATCATATCGTCTACAAGGCTTTCGGCATATGCACCGAACCAAAGTCCGAACGACGACGGCATAGCTATCTGCAGATGTGTATATCCCGGCATCAAAACATCCTTATACTTGTTGCTTTGTGCGATAAGAACCTTGAACAAGTCTTCTACAGCCTCAGCTATTTCTTTCAGCTGTGCACGGGTAAAAAGCTTAAGGTCCACCAGCACCTGATCATTTCTTGAACGGCCGCTGTGGATTTTCTTACCCACATCTCCAAGTTTTCTTGTCAGCATAAGTTCCACCTGAGAGTGCACATCCTCAATACCGTCTTCTATCACGAAGTCGCCTTTTTCGGCAGAAGCATAAATATTCTTCAGTTCTTCAAGCAAAACCTTCAATTCATCAGACTTCAGAAGTCCGATACTTTCAAGCATAGTGATATGAGCCATTGACCCCAATACATCATGCTTTGCCAGATAGAGGTCCATCTCGCGGTCACGTCCTACCGTGAAACGGTCGATTTCCTCGTTCACCTGAACATTTTTTTCCCAAAGTTTCTGAGCCATATTCCCGTCAGTTTTTAGTTCTTAAGTATATATATTAATAAGGTATAGCCGAAAGCATTTCAGCCAGTTTCTCCACCCCTTCCTGAAGCGGTTTTGACACCATGGCTTTCATAAACATGTTCACTTCGGCACGTATTGTAACTCTCATTTTTGACTGTTCGTCCGACACCGGTAGCATCTGAATCCACAAGTTCATAGGAACAGGAGATTTGTCGCCTTCGAACTTGATACACTTCATCGGTTCACGTTCAATGATTCTAAGAGTCAGACTGATGCCCTGCACCTTGAGGGTTATAGAATCCTGATTGAATGTCATATCCTCCAGCTTTCCGTCAAGTTTATCTTTTACAGCATCCAAACGCTGACGTACAGACTCAAGATTGTTCAAATCCGACAGTTTGTTATAAACTCGTTCCTGGCTGTAAGGAACATATTTTACAGAACTTTCGTATTGCAATGTTGCCATATCTCTTCAAAAAAATAAAAAAAAAGAAACACGGATTTCACCGAATGACACGATTCGCAATCAGGAACCGTGAGACCAGCAGAATCCGTGTCTCCAAATAATATGTTAGTATTAATTATTTACCTGTCCAGTGTGCAGGGTCTTCTCTCCAAGCCTGAAGTACAGGGATATCATCTTCGTCGATGTAGTTAGTCTTAAGAGCAGCGTCAAGCACAGCATTGTAGTTTGTCAAAGTAATAAGTTCTACCTTTGCATCGTTAAATGCCTTTGCAGACACATCGAATCCGTAAGTGAATGATGCCACCATACCGATAACTTCACAACCGTCGCGACGGATAGCCTCAACAGCCTTCAAGCTGCTACCACCTGTAGAAATCAAGTCTTCTACAACTACTACTTTCATACCAGGACGCAATTCACCTTCGATAAGGTTTTCCAATCCGTGATCTTTTGGGCTTGAGCGAACATATACGAATGGCAAGTTAAGCTCTTCAGCTACCAACGCACCCTGAGCGATAGCTCCTGTAGCGACACCGGCAATAGCATCAACCTGACCGAATTTTTCAAGAATAACGCGACATAGTTCCAACTTCACGAAGTTACGAAGTGCAGGATAAGACAAAGTCTTGCGGTTGTCGCAATAAATAGGAGATTTCCAACCTGAAGCCCAAGTGAATGGGTTAGCCGGCTGAATTTTAACAGCTTTAACTTTCAGCAATTTTTCTGCGAATAATCTTTCCAAAGCTTTCATAATTTTACTAATATCTGATAAACATTTGTGCAAAAGTATAGAAATACATCGGTATTTGAAAATTTATATGTATTAATTTTGCTAAAAACTGACGTAAAGCATCATATATCAAGATTTGGCCCATGCCAGTGTTACAACACTTATTTTAACAGAATCAACACTTCGGAGGGCATCAAGACAGGCCGAGATTGTCGCTCCGGTAGTCAGTACGTCATCTATCAGAAGTATATGTCTGCCACTTAATAAGGCGGCCTTTTCCATCACGCCAAACAGTCCTTCCGTGTTCTCCCATCTTTCAAAAGCAGATTTATGAGTCTGTGTTGCATTATTATGAACCCTTCTCATAACATCTGTTACTACAGGAATGAAAGTTATCTCAGAGATTCCTCTCGCCAGCAGTTCCGACTGGTTATACCCTCTTTCTCTCATTCTGTTTTTATGCAGAGGAACAGGTATTATGAAATCTATACCGTCAAAGAATCCAGTGCCTATAAGTTCAGCCCCCATGATACGCCCCATCTGTCTGCACAGACCCTTCCGTCCATGATATTTCATTCCATGAAGAATGCTTGCCACAGCTCCTCCACGTGCATAATAATATAATGAGGTAGCCCGTTCTATAGGATAAATTCCCCAGAAACGACGTTCCATCTCATTCTCGGGCGTATTCAATATCCCTGTAGCGGGCAGTGAAGCCATACATGATATACACACTCCTTCCTCCTGCGAGGAGAGCAGTTTCCCACAACATGCACATGTGCGAGGAAAAAAGAAATCACGTATATCCTTCAGAATATTCATTCTCTATTCGAAATCACCTTTTACAAATCTCATTATCTCCTGCATCGTAAAGCCTCTTCCGGCTGCAAACCGTATAAGTTTGGCGTTACGTTCGTATTCCGTTTCTGCCTTGATGCTTTTCAGTTTCTGTTTCAGCAGATTCTGCAGAATGCTGTTATACTCGTCCTCATCTATATCCTCCATTCCGGCATTTATCTCGTCCGATGTAAGACCTTTCATACGCAAGGACTGTGCAATCTTCATCCTTCCCCACTGATTGAAACGATACTTGTCGCGCACATACGCACTGCAGAAGCGTACTGTGTCGAGATATTTCTCCTTGAAAAGATGAGCCATAACAGCAGCAAGCGTTTCCGGACTTGCTCCCCACCCCTTCAGTTTCGCCTCTACATCCGACGGACACCTTTCCACCGACGAACAATAAGCCTCGGCCTTGTTCTGCAACTCTTTCTCTGTATATTCTTTCATGGTCTTAACGCTTTTATCATTCTGTCATTACCGGACAAGTCTTTCCTCAATTCGATATCCTTATATCCCATGCCGCACAACATTTCCACAGTTTCCTTGCCGTAGGCTCTGTTTATCTCGAAATATATCACACCTCCGTCATCCAATATCTTAAGACCTATCTCAGCAATACGTCTGTAGAAACGCAAAGGGTCATTATCCGGCACAAACAACGCCAGGTCCGGTTCCCATTCGAGGACATTCTTCTCCATATCCACCTTCTCGCTCTCCGTGATATAAGGAGGGTTGCTGACTATGATATCTGCCTTGATGTCAGGGATTTCAGTGCCAAGCACATCTACACGGCCGAAAGTCACATCTGCATTGTTCATACGGGCATTTGCAGCCGCAACCGCCAATGCATCTTCCGAGATATCCCATGCCGACACCACCGGAGCATCCATCATCAAGGCCAATGAAACCGGAATACATCCGCTACCCGTACCTATATCGAGCACACGTTTTCCCTCACCTTTACCGTCCTCCACTATCCAGTCTATCAGTTCGGCCGTTTCCGGTCTTGGGATAAGCACTGCAGGAGTCACCTTAAAACGAAAGCCGCAGAACCATGTTTCACCTATTATATATTGCAAAGGCTCATACGATTTCAGACGCGCCAGAATATCATTTACCTCCGAAAGTTTTTCTGACGAAAAATTCATATCTTTGCCTGCATATAGGTCAAGAGCCGACAGCTGAAACTTCTCTGTCAGAATATGCTTTGCCATGGCAGCAGCCTCGGCATCCGGATAGAAACCGGAAAGTTCTTGTCGTATATAAGTATATATTGGATGCATAATGTGCAAAAATAAGAAAAAAGCTCAACAATATGACTACAGATGAGAAATATATCCGCAGATGCATAGAACTTGCATCGAACGGACTGTGTAATGCAGCTCCAAACCCTATGGTAGGGGCAGTGATAGTACACAACGGCAAAATAATCGGCGAAGGCTATCATGCCAGATGCGGAGAAGGCCATGCCGAAGTAAATGCCATACGCTCAGTAAAAGACGAGAGCCTGCTCAAGGATTCTACCATATATGTAAGTCTTGAACCATGTTCGCACTACGGCAAGACTCCTCCATGTGCCGACCTTATCATCAGCAAGGGGATTCCTCGCGCAGTGGTAGGCTGTATCGACCCTTTCTCACAAGTGTCTGGCAGAGGGATACAGAAACTTCGCGATGCAGGTATTGATGTCACCGTAGGAGTATTGGAAGAAGAATGCAAGAACCTTATCAGACGCTTCGTGACATTCAACACTCAGAAGCGTCCGTATATCACTCTGAAATGGGCTGAATCAGCCGACGGATTCATTGATGCCAACCGTGAAGAAGGCTCACCGGTTGTATTGTCCACTCCTATCACATCCATGTATGTACACAAGCAGAGAGCAGAGCACAAGGCAATACTCGTAGGCCGAAGAACCGCCCTGTTGGACAATCCGTCGCTCACCACACGCAACTGGTACGGTGCAAATCCTTTGAGATTAGTGACAGACCGTAATCTCACTCTGCCGTCCGACTTAAAACTCTTCGACCACAGCACGCCTACCATTGTTTTTACAGCTGAAAAGAAAGAGAATGAGGAGAACCTTGAATATATAACCATCGACTTTTCAGCAGATATACTACCTCAGATTCTCACTGTCCTTTATGAAAGGAAGATACAGTCGCTGATGGTGGAAGGAGGCACTACCCTGCTACAGTCGTTTATCGACTCAGGGTTGTGGGACGAGATGTTTGTGGAACATTCTGAAAAAGTATTGGGCGAAGGTGTGAAATCGCCTGTTATACATAAAGGAATAAAAAAAGCATCTGAGTTAAGAGATAAAATTTACGTCAGCCATTACACTCGTTGGTAATGTCTGACGTAATCATAAAAAATCTGTTACTTACTTGTAGAACCTTAAACTTCCTGATTCCACCAAAGAGTTGTGATTCACCCTATATCCGCAGGATGAATCCCCCATCTCTATACGCTTTATATAACCGTCTGCATTTTTTTCATCGTCTACGACTTCTATAATAAGCTGCTTCCGTTTATAGAACTTAGGATTCAGACTTATTGTTATTTTGTCGAATGTAGGCTCTGTCAATGTATATTCCGGCACTCCGGGACAATCAGGATAGAATCCCATCATACTGAATATCGCCCATGCCGACATTGTACCGGCATCGTCATTTCCCGGAATACCGTCCGGAGTTGGTTTGAAATATTTTTCAAGCAGCATCTTTACAGTCTTCTGAGTTCTCCACTCTTCACCTTTAAAGTAACTGAAAAGGTACGGATATGCTATATCCGGCTCATTAGCAGGATCATAATATCCTCTGTCGAATATCATCTGCAGTTTATCCACAAACTTCTTCTTTCCACCCATAAGTTTAGCAAGACCTTTTACATCATGAGGTACATAATATGTATAGTTCCATGCATTTCCCTCGTGGAATCCCGGACTTGGTTCAAAGTTTTCACCCTGCATAGGGTCGAAAGGACTGTAAAATTCTCCGTTTGGCAAAATAGGGCGCAAGGTTCCATACTCCTTGCAGTAATAGTTCTTATATCCCATAGCGCGTTTATAAAACATTTTTGCATCATCCTTTTTTCCAAGTTCCTTTGCAAGAATTGATAATGCATAATCTGCAATGTAATATTCCAGTGCATGAGATACGGAATTGTCAAACTGCTCCATAAGTGGAACATATCCCTTTGAAATATAATCATCATTATCCGGACGCATCAGATTATCTTTTCCCGGCATTGTGGCTGACTTATACATTGCCTCATATGCCAGATTGATATCGAAATCTCTAAGGCCCTTCATCCATGTGTCTACTATTACAGGCAAGCTCGGATCTCCTTCCATTGTAAGGGTTTCCCTACCATAAAGTTCCCACTTAGGAAGCCAGCCATGCTCTCTATACATATCCAACATGGTTTTCACCATTTCAATCTGTCTTTCCGGATAAACAAGAGTCATCAGCTGATGAAGATTTCTGTATGTATCCCACAATGAGAAAACAGTATATCTGTCCCCCTTAGTAGAAAGAATCTCATCACTTTCCATAGAAGGATACTGACCGTTTATGTCCTGCAGGATATTAGGATGGATGAGTGTATGATAAAGAGCAGTATAGAACACAGTCTTCTGTTCCTTTGTTCCACCTTCCACCATTATTCTGCCCAAATCGTCATTCCATCTGTTTCTTGCTTCCTGATGAATTTCGGCAAAATGTCTTCCGGACTGTTCCTTTTCAAGATTTTCTCTGGCATTGGCAATACTGACAAAAGAGACACCTATGGAAACTTCTATTTCTTCGCCTTCGGAAGTATTGAAAGTATACCATACTCCAATATCATCACCGGCAATGTCTTTTCCATATTTGTCATAAATCTTGTATTTCCCGTTATCCTTGTCCCACTCTGCCTCAACACCATACATTTTTCTCTGTTTCTTCCAATATCCGGATTCGTCAGGAGCCTTACTTACTCTCATAACGAAATATATCGGGAAGACAGCCTGAGGATTATAGCAGAATGTTCCAAGAAGTTTCATACCTTCAATCTCAGTTTCACTGACTTTTCTTACGAAAGCACCGGTTTCATTTGTAAGACCTTCACCAAGATTAAGCAATATATTGCTTTTTCCTTTCGGGAAAGTAAAACGTGTCAATCCGCTCCTCATAGTAGCTGTCGCCTCTGCCAGTATATTATACTTTTTCAGATAAATACTGTAATATCCCGGATTAGCCGTTTCCTTTTCATACTTGCTGCCGTAGTCCTTACAGTCCACGTCCAGTTCGCCCGTTGTAGGCATCAAAAGCAAAGAGCCTAATTCAGGGCATCCCACACCACTTAGGTTTACATGAGAGAATCCGGTAAAATAACTGTTTGTATAATCATATGGAGTAGACCACCAACGTGCATCTTTGTCATATTTATTATCAGCAGACCCCATAACATTGAATGGAACCACAGACATCATTCCATTTGGACAGACAGCACCAGGATTACATGTACCAAAATTAGTAGTACCAATAAACGGATCTACATAATCTGCCGGCTGTTGTGCGAACACAACTCCGGCAGATAATGAAACAATGATATATAATATCAATTTATTCATAATATTAGTAGTAGCGATGATATTTTCTTTTATACTATAGAATTGTTTTTAACGAAATCTATAATTTCTGATATATATCCGAATGCCATCCCAACAACAGTATCAGCAGCACCATAATATACAGCCACTCTTTCTCCATCCTGTAGAGCTGCACACGGGAATACTACGTTAGGTACATCCCCCTGAAGTTCATAAGGAGCAGCAGGTGCGAGAAGGTAAGGACGGGTACGATATAATACTTTCTCAGGATTGTCTTTATCCAATATTACAGCACCCATAGAATATCTGAATCCGTTACATGTAGTAATTACTCCATGATAGAACATAAGCCATCCTTCATTTGTAAGGAAAGGAACAGAACCGGCACCAATCTTTGTGCACTGCCATGCGCTCTCTGGAAAAGGAGTAACTTTCATAACACATCTGTGTTCTCCCCAATATTTCATATCAGGGCTATAGCTGATATAAATATCACCGAAAGGTGTATGTCCGTTGTCACTCGGACGACTCAACATTGCATACTTACCATTTATCTTCTGTGGAAACAGTACTCCATTTCTGTTAAATGGAAGGAAAGCGTTCTCGCACTGGAAGAATTCCTTGAAATCGAAAGTATAGGCTATTCCGATAGTTGGTCCGTGATATCCGTTACACCATGTAATCCAGTAACGGTCTTCAATCCATGTAACACGAGGGTCATACTTATACTCAGACTCTATCATATCAGTGTTGCCTGCCTTGAACTGTATCGGTTCATGGTTTATTTCCCAGTTCATACCATCTTTACTGAAACCGGCAAAAATATTCATTTGCACAGCTTTGTTATCGCAACGGAAAACTCCTGCAAAACCGTCACCGAAAGGAACTACAGCACTATTGAATATACTATTTGAAGTTGGAATGTGATATCTTCCGATAACAGGATTCTTTGAATATCTCCACATTACATCGTTGCAACCAGTCGGGCGTTCTTCCCATGGCATATTAAATTTCTCTGACATATTTATTAGATTTAAATGTTATATAATAAAAAATTATTCTCTCTGTCCTTCTATAAGTGTACCGTCTTGATTATACTTGAACGGTATAAAATAAGTTATCAGAAATGCCGGTATCGTAGCTATCAGAACGAATATAAAGAACGGCTCATACCCTCCAGGCCTATCAAACCATTCTCCTAATGTTTCACATACCCAACCACTCATCATTCCCGGTATCATTACACCAAGGTTCATAATACCGGAAGCAAAAGCATAATGAGCCATCTGATGTTTGCCCGGAGCTACCTGCTGCATCATAAACAGCGTCAGTCCTACAAATCCGAAGCCATATCCAAAATATTCGAATACTATTCCGCTACATATAATCAAACCATTCTCCGGTTGGAAGAATGCCAAGAAGGCATACACCACAAACGGCAGATTAAATATACAGCATAAAGTAAAAAGAGTATTCTTCAATCCTTTGGCAGATATATAATATCCTGCAAGCAATGACCCTAAGACAAATGCAGCAGCACCATAAGTACCGTAATAAAGTCCTATTTCTTTTTCTGATAATCCCAATCCACCTGCATCTCTACCGGCTTTCAAAAACAAAGGGACAATCTTCATCACAAACCCCTCTGCAAATCTGTACAATATAATAAAACAGATATAATATACGATATGGGATTTACGGAAGAAATCAGACAATACATTATATAGTTCTGATAAAGTTTCTTTTCCACTTCTTTGTCCTTCTGTCTTTGCACTCTTCGATGAAGGAAGTACGAATATATGATATAAAGCCAATAATATCATTACAGCAGACAATATCAACATAATCATCATCCACGATTTTTTGTTTGCTTCAAGTAAGGTCCCGGCTGAAGAATATGTTTCAATAAAATACCCTGCAAGATAAACAAGGCCTCCTGTAGCTACAATCTTGGCGATATTATAAAAAGCTCCTTGCCATCCAATATACTTAGCCTGCTCTGAGTTTGTCAGCTCACTCATATACACTCCATCGCATGCTATATCATGTGTAGCGCCACTAAAAGCAACGATAGCCAGCAATGCAATGGAGATAGTAAAGAAACTGTTAAGATTCAAAGATAATGCTACAAGTCCAAAGGCTATACCGGTTACCATCTGGGTAGCAACGACAAAAAACTTTTTAGTCTTAAACAATTCCAGAAAAGGACTCCACAAAGGTTTCAATGTCCATGGAAGAAGAATCAATGATGTCCAGAATGTGATAAGTTTATCATCGACTTCCAATCCCTTGAACATAAGCACCGTCACCATATTTAGGACTACAAAAGGTAGTCCCATGGCAAAATATGCTGACGGCACCCATACTATAGGACTCTTACGATTTGCATTTCCGTTATTCATAACAATCACTTCTTTTCGTTAGAGAATGAATATGGAGCATCCGACAATTCTATACCACGTTTTGTGTTAGGCTTGCTATCCATCTGTATATCTATAGTACAGCCTTTCATCAGTTCTGAATGGTTAATATAATTCTTAGAATAGTCTGTACCATTAAACTTCATGCTGCTGATATATCTGTTTGCATCATCATTTCCGTTTGCGTTAATAACAACTTCTTTTCCGTTTTCAAGATGCAATACAGCCTTTTTAAACAATGGGGCTCCCAATACATATTCATCTGTGCCCGGACATACAGGATAGAAGCCTAATGCAGTAAACACATACCATGCAGAAGTCTGTCCGTTATCTTCATCACCACAATAGCCGTCAGGAGTAGCAGAATACATTCTGTTCATCACCTCTCTTAACCAATACTGTGCCTTCCATGGTTGTCCGGCATAATTATACAGATATATCATATGCTGTATAGGCTGATTGCCATGTGCATAGTTACCCATGTTCATCACAGTCATCTCACGGATTTCGTGTATCACCTGACCATAATAGCTTTCATCAAATACAGGCGGAACAGAGAATACGGAATCAAGCATAACCACAAACTGTTCCTTACCTCCCATCAAATCAATCAGTCCTTGTGGGTCATGGAATACTGACCATGAATAATGCCAGCTGTTTCCTTCTGTAAAGGCATCTCCCCACTTAAGAGGAGAGAAAGGTTTCATAAATTCACCGTTCTCATTACGCCCCCTCATCAGACAAGACTCTTTATCGAAAAGGTTCTTATAGTTCATTGCGCGTTTGGCATAAAGATTCACCTCCTTTTTAGGACGTTTAAGTTCTTTAGCCAATTTGTAAATACACCAGTCATTATAGGCATACTCCAATGTACGTGCGGCATTTTCATTTATCTTTACATCATAAGGGACATATCCGAGTTTGTTGTAATATTCATATCCCAAACGTCCTGTAGAGGATACTTCAGGATGAACATTGTTAGCTCCATAAATAAGCCCCTTATAAAGAGTTTCCAAGTCTTCAACCTTTACCCCCTTCATATAGGCATCTACCAGTACAGAAGCCGAATTATTACCTATCATACAACCTCTGTGTCCTGGACTTGCCCACTCAGGGAAGAAACCGCTTTCTTTATATGTATTAATCAAACCTTCCTGAATTTCTTTATTGACAGACGGATACATCATGTTAAGCAAAGGGAACAGACATCTGAATGTATCCCAGAACCCTGTATCTGTATACATATATCCAGGTAAAACATTACCGTTATAAGGACTATAGTGAACTACTTGTCCGTCTTTGTCTATTTCATAGAATTTCCTTGGGAAAAGCAAAGAGCGGTACAGGCATGAATAGAATGTTCTATACTGGTCAAGATTTCCACCTTCAACCTCTATCTTGCCTAAAACATCATTCCAAGCGTCCCGGCCTTTTTCAACAATGGTATCAAAGTTATCATCCCCTAATTCCCGAAGATTTATTTCAGCCTGTTCATAACTTATGAATGATGACGCCACACGTGCATGCACCTTCTCTCCTTTCTTTGTGCTGAAACCTATTACAGCATGAACATGATCTGCATGCTGTTCATTGGCATTCTCGTCTAACTTTCCATCA
>George_p2__coassemble_798_pt1 | contig 24405 bp, 24 predicted proteins | sample George_p2__metabat2_high_PE_021 | metagenome-assembled genome bin George_p2 | reverse complement strand
ATTGAAAGGCCGGGAATTTCTGTTGTCTGACAGCTGTCAGACAATTGTCGGACACGTGTCAATCAATTGTTTGACAGCTGTCGGCCATATGTTTGACACGTGTCAAACAACAGAAACTTATCCCCGTCTGCCATCCATTTTCTATACATTGGGAAATATTTAAATCAATCATCCTGTTGCTGATTATTCTTTTTGACCAACTTCTTCATAAGCGTACGATTCATTTCCAACAATTGTCTGTGCTTCTCAGCAATAGAAGAAGATACCGGTTTCGCTTCTATAAAGTCAGTAATATGCTGCAATATGTTATGCGGTTCGTATATGCTACGTTTAGGCTTAGGAGGACATATCACTTTCAGGGCTGACGGAACAATCTCCACTACAAGGTCCTTTGGCCCTATCATCGGGTCACCATCAAAATGAAAGACTCCTTCTGTAGCTCTATGGATAATAATTTTCTTGTCTTTCATGGTTTTGATACGGCTGTTCATATCAATAGTCTTTGTAAACAGCTGAAACGACAAAGACGGAACATCAAGAACCGTAAAAGGCTCCAGCACAGTAATATCCATCATTCCATCAGACAATGATGCCTGCGGAGTAATAAAAGCATTGTTACCATATTGCGAAGCATTTCCGCATGCTATCAGGAATGCTTTATACTTGACTGTTCCTTCAGAGTTCTCTATTTCGTAAGTTTCCGGCTCATAATGAAGGCTTTCCTTCAATGTATTCTCAAGATATGTAATAAGCCCCCTGCGCTTGGAACCGGCAAATTTAAGGCTTACGAAGGCATCAAAGCCAACACCGCAAGTACAGAAAAACGGATGTCCGGCGATTTTGCCATAATCTATCAAACGCACATTGGCATTATTGATGAGTTGAACTGCTTTCTGATAGTCCATAGGGATATGTAGATGTCTTGCCAAGCCATTTCCCGAGCCGCATGGTATTATTCCCAGAGCCGTATCAGAATGTACGAGTGCACATCCTACCTCATTTATAGTTCCGTCACCTCCAATAGCAACAACGAACGACACCTTATCTGCAACAGCCTGCTTTGCTATATCATAAGCATGACCTGCATACTCAGTTCTTATAATTCTCGGATTGTAGATACTACGGTTTATATTCGATTCTATATATTCAAGTATAGACTCCTTGTTTTGAGTACCCGAAATAGGATTAACAACAAATATTATATCCTCTCTGATGTCCATATTGTTTGCATATATTGGTTGTCTATGCAAATGTAATATATATTTATATACGAAATCCTTATATTGACTCAAAATATTACACAGATGTATAAAAAACATTCCGGAATGTTACCTTTTGTTGTTTTTTTACTATCTTTGCAGGCTGTTAAAAATAAAAATATCTATACAATAATAGAATATGGGATTATTACAAGAAAAGTTAAGTAAATTCAGACTCCCGCAAATGTATATGGAGAAGGGGGTTTATCCTTATTTCCGCGAAATAGACAGTCATCAGGATACAGAAGTGATGATGGACGGCAAAAAGGTATTAATGTTCGGGTCAAACTCATATATGGGTCTGACTTACGACCAAAGAATTATTGATGCAGCAATAGCCGCAACACGTAAGTACGGAACAGGATGTGCCGGCTCCAGACTACTGAATGGAACACTTGATATCCATGTACAGCTTGAAAAAGAACTGGCAGAATTTATCGGCAAAGACGAAGCCCTCTGTTTCTCTACAGGTTTCACTGTTAACGAAGGTGTAATACCTCAGCTTGTAGGACGTGGAGACTATATCATATGCGATGACCGTGACCACGCATCTATAGTAGACGGACGCCGCCTTACTTTTGCAACACAGTTGAAGTACAAACACAATGATATGGAAGCATTGGAGAAAGAGCTTCAGAAATGCGAGCCAAACGCTATCAAACTTATCGTTGTGGACAGTGTATTCTCTATGGAAGGCGATTTGGCAAATTTACCTGAAATAATCCGTCTTAAGAAGAAATACAATGCTACTGTATACGTAGACGAAGCTCATGGAGTCGGAGTATTCGGACGTAACGGACGCGGAGTATGCGACCATTTCGGATTAACAGACGAAGTTGATATCATAATGGGTACATTCAGTAAGTCATTGGCTTCAATCGGAGGATTCGTGGCTGCAGATAAGGACATTATCAACTGGTTACGCCATAATGCACGTTCATATATATTCCAGGCCAGCAGTACTCCTGCCGCTACAGCTGCAGCAATAGAGGCTCTTCACATTTTGCAGACAGAACCTGAACGTCAGGAAAATCTGTGGAAGATAACCAATTATGCATTGAAACGCTTCCGTGAATGCGGTTTTGAAATAGGTGACACTGAAAGTCCTATCATCCCATTGTATGTCCGCGACACAGACAAGACTTTCCTTGTAACAAAAATGGCTTTTGATGAAGGAGTATTCATAAACCCTGTAATACCTCCTGCTTGTGCGCCACAGGATACACTTGTAAGATTTGCTTTGATGGCAACTCATACAAAAGAGCAAATTGATTTCGCAATAGAAAAACTTCTGAAATGTTTCAAGGAACTTGAAATCATTAAATAGGGAATAAAAAATAAGGCTGTCTTTTAAGGTAAAAACCTCGAAGACAGCCTTTTTTGCTTTTTGTTGTATTCAATAATTTCAATCTCAAGAACCCGGTTATACGAAAATCAATTCATATACGAGTTCAATTCGTCAGCAGTAACATTCTTAGCCACTATCACACCATTGTCATCAATAAGATAGTTGGCAAATCCGTCTCTAAGACCAAACTCTTTAAAGACTTCAGAAGTATTGCCGCCTGTTTCCAAGTAGCACAAGGCAGTCTGCAACTGATCTTGCTCTACAGCCGCACGGAAAACTGATTCGTAACGGTCCAAAGAAACAGAAATCATCTTAATGCGGTCCGAATTCTGCAATGCATGACATAACTCTGCATTCTTCATTCTTGACTTTGCGTCATATCCCGCCCAAAAGCTCAACAAAGTATATTTGCCTTCAACAGCCTGCAGGTTGAGCGTCTGCCTTTCATTTTCAAGAACTGGTATGGGGAGCGTATCTCCTGGTACCAGCTTCTCTGTAGGATCTTTCTTTTCCATAAAAGAAAAAGAAATTAAGGAACTGAATACTAATACAACAAAAATCGGCTTTACACTTTTAATCATGTAATGTGATTTTAGTTAATACTATCCGAGCCTGTCCTTAACAGGGGCTTCATCTCGGAACATTATTTTACGATGCCATATCTGTCACAGATACCTTTTAAGCAACGCATTTAAATATTGAAACCGCTGCAAAGATAAGCATTTTTTACTCAACACCATAAGAAATATGTCATTTTTTATGTTGTTCAACATAAATTCAACATTATCATCCTCCTTTAGTTTACTTTATTTTTGCAACAGAACCATAAAAAAACACGTTTATATGACTTATAAAGCATATTTTGATTAACTTTGCACCATATTACCCGAATGATAAATTTTCATTAAAAACAGGAGAAGAACCATAATGGAATTTTCAGAATTAAATTTAGATGAAAGCGTTCTTAACGCATTAGATACCATGAATTTCAAGGAATGTACCCCAGTTCAGGAACATACAATACCTGTTCTGCTTGAAGGTCATGACTTGATTGGAGTAGCTCAAACGGGAACCGGTAAAACCGCTGCCTTTCTCTTGCCTGTTTTGAGTAAACTCTGTAGTGGAGATTATCCTGAAGATTCCATAAACTGTATAATCATGTCCCCTACCCGTGAGCTTGCAATACAGATAGACAGACAAATGGAGGCATTCTCATACTTCATGCCTGTTTCAGGTGTGGCTGTTTACGGAGGCAACGACGGTATACGTTTTGAACAGGAGAAGAAAGGACTAACTCTTGGAGCAGATGTCGTAATAGCCACCCCTGGACGACTTATCAGCCACATCAGTCTTGGATATGTAGATTTGTCGAAAGTTTCATTCTTTATATTGGACGAAGCAGACCGTATGTTGGACATGGGATTCCATGACGACATACTCCAGATTGTAAAGCATTTGCCAAAGGAAAGACAGACTATAATGTTTTCGGCCACAATGCCGGAGAAAATCAGACAATTGGCAAAAAACATTCTGAATAATCCTGTGGAAATAAAACTTGCAGTTTCAAAACCTGCAGAAAAAATAATTCAAGCTGCCTACATCTGTTACGAATCACAAAAGCTTGAAATCATTAAAGACTTATTTTCTGCTCAGCAGCCTGAAAGGGTAATAATATTCGCATCTTCCAAAATCAAAGTTAAAGAGGTTTCAAAGGCTCTTCTGAAAATGAAACTGAATGTAGGAGAAATGCATTCCGACCTGGAACAGTCAAAAAGGGAAGAAATTCTCCATGAATTCAGAAACGGAAAGATAAATATATTAGTAGCAACAGACATCGTGGCACGCGGTATTGACATAGACGATATAAGACTGGTCATAAACTATGATGTGCCTCACGATTGTGAAGATTATGTTCACCGCATAGGAAGAACGGCACGTGCCAATAACGATGGCTGTGCAATAACTTTTGTTAATGAGGCAGAGCAAACAAAATTTTACCAGATAGAACAATTCCTTGATAAAACCATATATAAACTACAGATTCCGGAACAGTTAGGTGAAGGACCTGAATACACCCCGAAAGTAAAAAGCGGGAAAAACAATAAAAAAGCCGGTCAAGGAAAGAAAAGGTATAATTTCAAGAAGAAATCAGGAAACACCAAGAAAACCAAGGAGACAAACCAATGATAATAGCAGTAGATTTTGACGGAACAATAGTAGAACACAAATACCCGTACATAGGAAAAGAAATACCTTTCGCCATAGAAACACTAAAAAAGCTGAAAGAAGAAAGGCATACTTTAATATTGTGGACTGTAAGGGAAGGAAAACTACTTGAGGAAGCTATAAATTTCTGTAAAGAAAAAGGCCTGGAATTTTATGCCGTAAACAGCAATTACCCGGAAGAAAAAAAGTCACACGATAATTTCTCAAGGAAACTGAAAGCGGACCTATTCATCGACGACAGAAATCTCGGGGGGCTTCCTGACTGGGGAACAATATACAGAATGGTAAAAAACAAACTTACCTTTGAAGAAATATACTCAGAGCAGGAAGATTCAGAAGAAAAATATACCAAACATAAAGGTGGTATTCTCAGTAGATTCTTCAAATAAACCATATATAAGCAAAGCTTCATGGACAGATGCCGTGAAGATTTTTTGTTTATTAAATCTACAGCTACTGTAGATTTTTTCCACATAATTCTCACACACTCTACATTTCTCAAGCCAAAGCAATACTGATTATCAACCATTTACGATTTTCTACATTTTATGGCATAGTCTTTGAAGTTAATATAGCGTAGTATTAACAAATAAAACAGACAAAGATTATGAAAAGAATATTAGCAGTATTAATGATAACATTAGGCATCGGAAGTGTATTTGCAAACGTTACAGCATCAGAAAAAGAAGCAACTCCACAAAAAACATATAAAGTTTACACAGCAATAGAAATCAGTGAATTACCTGAAAGTGTTCAGGAAGTACTATTCTTTGATTTCAAAGATTATATCGTCAAGTCGGCTGATGTAAAAACATATAACGGGAAGAACATTTATCAGATAACCTTATTAGACAGCGAAAATATGGAATATCAGATATACATCAACGAAAAAGGTGTAGTTTTAGAATGACAGTATAGCATATATTTAAACAGCATACCCATTCAGGCAATAATTTTAGCCGGGATGGGTATTTTTTTTCGATATTATATTAATTTTGTACCACATTGCCAACTATAACAAACAGATATCTTTTTTATGGAAATAGTTTACCTGCATCACAGCGGCTTTGCCATTATTGCAAATGATGTAACAATAGTTATTGACTACTTCGAAGATTCAACCTCCGAATCACAAGGTATCATACACGAAGAACTATTAAACAGGAATGACAGAATGTATGTCCTTTCAAGCCACTTCCATGCAGACCATTTCAACAGACAGGTACTTGAATGGAAAAACATCAAAAGCGACATCACATACATCTTTTCTAAAGACATATACAAAAGAAGGAAAGTACCTAAAGATATAGCCATATGGTTAAACAAAGGTGATGAATATAAGGATGAACATCTAAGGATAAAAGCATTCGGCTCTACAGATGTAGGCATATCATTCATAATTGAGCTGGAAGGAAAAACCATATTTCATGCAGGCGACTTAAACAACTGGCACTGGATGGAAGAAAGTACGGAAGAAGAGTGGAAAAGAGATGAGCAGAGATTCCTGAATGAAATAGAAGCTTTATCAAAAGAATATAGCAGCATAGACCTTGCATTATTCCCTATCGACCCTCGTTTGGGGAAAGAATATATGAGAGGAGGCAAACAGTTTATCAATACAATACATACCTCTGCTTTCATACCAATGCACTTTTGGAATGACTTTGCATCGGCTAATGTATTCCAACAATATGCCATTGACAATGGCATTAAATCACCATTTATCAAATGCAGAGGACAGGTTTTTAAAGATTTATTATAAACACTAAATAACTAATTTATGAAAGTAAAAGGACATTTTGACCATTTCAACATCAACGTTACCAATCTTGAAAGAAGTATCAAATTCTACGAAGAAGCTTTGGGACTGACAGAAGCAAGCAGAAAAGAGGCTGCCGACGGTTCATTCATATTAGTATATCTGACTGACAAATGTTCAAATTTCATGCTTGAACTTACATGGTTAAGAGATCATACAGATGCTTATGAACTTGGAGAAAACGAAAGCCATTTATGCTTCAGAGTTGAAGGCGATTATGATGAGGTAAGAAAGTTCCACAAAGAAATGGGGTGCGTATGCTTCGAGAATGAAGCTATGGGATTGTATTTCATAAACGACCCGGATGATTACTGGATAGAAATACTACCCGTAAAATAACGATATCAGAAGGTGGCCACAAGCCACCTTTTATTTTTCCAGCTTCACATAGCCTAAACGGGTGTATCTCACTCCTTTACTTTCGTAATGGGACATAACCTTAGCCGATAATACATGCAACAGTTCACCATTCACAACAACTCTTGAATGACAACTCAACTCATTAGGAGAAAGACTTCGCCCCGCAGCTTTAACAAGAAAGACAAATCTGTTACCATCGCGGTCGGCAGCCAGGATATTCTGGTCTACATAGAAATCGGCCTTATATACATCAACCTGCTTCTTGACATTGATAACCTTAAGCAATAAGCCTTTGATATTCTCTCCTTTTTCACCAACAAAGTGGCTGACAGAAGAAATCCTGTTTTTATGAACTGTGATTTCGAAGTTTACCTTAGCAAACAATCTTGCAATATACATCAGTTTATCAAAACGGTCTGTATCCGGCTTAAACTTATTGGCAAGCCATAGCACATACGACGGTTCTACATAATAAATCTCAGCCAGGCGCTTTCCACGATATTTGCCAAACGAAATAATATCATCTGTGCGGCCATAATACATCTCAAACTCTGAGTTATCGCGACACTCCAATCTGACATTGCAATTCTGGAGAATAGCCATTGCACGTTCCACTGCAGCCTGAAATGTAACAGCAAGCGTCCTTATAAATAATGGCTGCTCATCAGGGAATAATCTCCACAAAGCATAATATGGTCTGAAATCTGTAGCCATGCTTATCGCATAAATCCCATGTACAGACGTTCTGCCATAATTGAAACTGTCAATTCTGCCGTTATCAAACATAGCAACCTCCTTTCATGTTCTTTTACGCAATATAATAAAAACATTTTATATTTATACAAGAATGCAACAAAAAAACGACAGACAATGTACATGCCTGCCGTTTTTATCATAAAATAACTCAGATTTTTATCTCAATCTTTCATATGCCTTTACTAACATTTCGTCCTTACCGATGGCACGTATTGCCAACCAGTCAAGCACAATACCTACAAAAGGCAAACAAACCGCCCATGAAGGGACAAAAGTAGATTCGCCTTTAAGCATAAACACAAATGTCACCAAAGTAGCATAGTAACCCACTGCCAAGATAATATTAAACAGTGTAAATCTTATCTGTACCATTCTCTTTTTGTACAGGAATATTGTAATCAACGAGATTATCGCAGAAATCATCTGTATAGCAAACAATGCCCATGGCTCATAACTCCCTGTTCCATCCTGTGATATCAGTGAGAGATTTGTAAACTCTATTATAGAATTGTCAGTACCAATAAAAGAACCGACCGGATTTGAAATTACAATAACAGAAAGAATGGCAACAATTAGAAGATATACAGATTGAATACGTTGTATCATATAGACTATTTATTTTATCAGATTAACAATAAAAAAGCCGCTCCTTTGACGAAACGGCCCCTATCTCTTTTTTCAAGGAATACTTAAAAGGCTCTGTTTATTTAAGCTTTTCTATTTCCTTAGCAGGATTTCTGTAATAAACCTTACCTTCAATATATTCCTGAGTAGCAATTAAAGTTGGTTTTGGAAGTTTTTCATAATAACGAGAAATCTCTATCTGCTCTCTGTTTTCGAAAACTTCTTCCAAATTATCATTATAAGATGCAAACTCCTGAAGTTTCTTTGAAAGATCGTTCTTCATTTCAACAGCAATCTGATTAGCGCGCTTGCCTATGATTGCAACAGTTTCATAAACATTGCCTGTGTCTTCACACAGTTCCATCATGTTACGTGTTACGGTGTTGGTAGGAGCATTTGATTTTTTGTAATCCATAATTCGATATTTAATTATAAATGTTTTAATAATCTTCTTCTACAGAGCCAACAAACTTACTGGCTTCCTTAAATATATTCTCTACTTCCTTGGAATATTTACTTTCCGGAAATTCATTCTTGAACGCATAATACTCGTCTATAGTTTCACGCATACGGTCCTCTTTCTTTTCGAGAACACTTTCGCGTGCCATATCATATTTAGCACGGAGTATCAGAATAGACAAGTCTTCACGCAATTTTGTATAAGGATATTCCTTCAGGATATTCTGGGCTGTTACTACAGCTGCAAGATAGTTATTACCCGAACTGGTCATTGATGCATTACCTGTATATGAACCCAAGTCATAATACAGTTTAGCCGACAGATATTCTTTCTCAACAAGCTTATCCTGCAACTCAAATATCATGTTCTGTGCAATCTCATGACGTTCTGTTCCCGGGAAATACTCCATATACATCTGCAATTCCTGTATAGCTTTATATGTACTGCTTTGATCCAGTCTTGGTTCCGGAGTGTCAAGATACAAAGCTTTTCCGGAATTAAATCTTGCAAGTTCCGCATAAGTTCCGCGCGGATAAGTCGTGTAATATGTATTAAAATAATGCGAAGCTGTCACATAATCACCCTGATTGAAATATGTCATTGCAAGCATATACAATGATTCTTCACCAAATCTTGTTCCTTTCATTATAGGAATAAGCTCCTCTAGAATAGTTGCAGCCTTACTATTCTGACCTTTGGCAAAATATGCTTTTGCAGCCTCATATTTATATTCATAATCAGTACTTTTCAGTACACTGTTATACTCTCCACAGGAGCTCAGTAATCCTGCAGAAAGGAGAGCCATTACAATATATTTTCTCATATTTATAAAAATAGTTTTGCAAAATTACAGTTTTATTGCGAATAATACAATACGAAAACCAATTTTAATGATATTTTTACTCACAATAAAGCCACTAAGCAAATATTTGTGTACTTTTACAAAATAAAAAAATACTTATATGAACTTTGAGCTTATATCAGAATATAAACCTATGGGCGACCAGCCCGAAGCTATAAAGCAGCTGACGGAAGGTATAAACAATGGAGTAAAGGCACAGACACTCCTTGGAGTGACCGGTTCTGGAAAAACCTTTACTATTGCAAACGTAATTAAGGAAATAAACAAACCGACGCTTATACTCAGCCATAACAAGACCTTAGCAGCACAGCTGTACGGCGAATTCAAGCATTTTTTCCCCAATAATGCCGTTGAGTATTATGTCTCATATTATGACTATTACCAGCCGGAAGCCTATCTGCCGTCAACTGATACTTACATAGAAAAGGACCTCGCCATAAACGACGAAATAGACAAACTTAGACTTGCAGCGACATCCGCCCTACTTTCAGGCAGAAAGGACGTTATAGTCGTATCGTCCGTATCATGTATTTACGGTATGGGAAACCCGTCCGACTTCTATGACAACGTAATAGAAATAAAGCGCGGCAAACTATTAGACAGAAATGTATTCCTCAGACGCCTCGTGGACAGCCTCTATGTAAGAAATGACATTGAATTGAACCGCGGAAACTTCAGAGTAAAAGGTGATACCATAGATATCTACCTTGCATATACAGACAATTTACTGAGAGTAATGTTCTGGGACGACGAAATCGACGCAATAGAAGAAATAGACCCGGTTTCGGGACACAAGATGGCAGAATTTGACGAATACAAAATCTATCCTGCCAATCTATTCATGACAACAAAAGAAAGCACTTTAAGAGCCATACATCAGATAGAGGATGACCTGACCAGACAAGTTGCTTATTTTGAAGAATCCGGCAGACCATTGGAAGCAAAAAGGATATATGAACGAGTGACATACGATATGGAAATGATTCGAGAATTAGGGCACTGTTCGGGCATAGAGAACTATTCCAGATATTTTGACGGACGCGAAGCCGGAACACGGCCCTACTGTCTGCTTGACTTCTTTCCAAAAGATTTTCTTCTCGTTATAGACGAGAGCCACGTCAGTGTGCCACAGATTAGAGCAATGTACGGAGGCGACAGAGCAAGAAAGAAAAATCTTGTGGAATACGGTTTCAGACTTCCTGCAGCAATGGACAACAGACCTCTCAAGTTCGAAGAATTCGAAGAGATGGTTAATCAGGTAATATACGTCAGTGCAACTCCGGCCGATTATGAACTGGTTCAGAGTGAAGGTATTGTTGTAGACCAGGTTATACGCCCTACCGGACTGCTCGACCCAATAATAGAGGTTCGCCCAAGTCTGAACCAGATAGACGACCTTATGGAAGAAATCCAGCAAAGGATAGAAGTCAACGAACGTGTACTTGTCACAACCCTTACAAAAAGAATGGCTGAAGAACTTTCTGAATATCTGCTTAATAACGGCATTAAATGCAGCTATATCCATAGCGACGTAGACACTTTGGAACGTGTTAAGATTATGGACGAGCTCAGACAAGGCATACACGATGTTCTGATTGGCGTTAACCTGCTTAGAGAAGGACTTGACCTGCCGGAAGTTTCATTGGTGGCCATTTTAGATGCTGACAAAGAAGGTTTCCTGCGCTCCCACCGCTCATTGACACAGACAGCAGGACGTGCCGCAAGAAACGTAAACGGTAAAGTAATAATGTATGCCGACAAGATAACCGAGAGCATGCAACTTACTATCGACGAGACAAACCGCCGCCGTGAGAAACAGCTTGCCTACAACGAGGAGCATGGCATCACACCTCAACAAATCAAGAAAGTTAGAAGTCAGATTCTCGTAGATAAGGATAGCAATACTGAGAATATCGGTTCTGCACCTAAAGCTTATACAGAACAGATTGAAACTTCATATGCAGCAGCCGACCCAATCGTGCAGTACATGTCGAAAGACCAACTCAAGAAAAGCATTGAGCGAACAAGAAAGCTCATGCAGGATGCTGCTAAGAATCTTGATTTTATCGAAGCTGCACAATACAGGGATGAGCTTATCAAATTGGAGGATATGCTGAAAAACAAGTAATATAAAAAAATAATAACAAAATCACAAATTAAGAAAGATGAAATCTATAAGTAAATTGGTACTGCTTACAGTACTGACTTGTGCATGTACAAGCCAGGGTAACCACAATCTCACTGGAGAAATCAGCGGATTAAGCAATGACACAATATTAGTGATAAAAAGCGACCCTCTGACAAGAAAATCATTAGGGATAGACACTATTGCTGTAAAAGAAAATAGATTTGCGCTGAACACCCCTGATTCTTCATTAATATCATTATACATAATTGAAAAGCCTAAAGGGAACGGTGCCATAAGAATGTCATCAAACCCACCATTTATACTCCTTCCGGGAGAAAAAATGAGAATATCAGGACACATAGATAATCTTACAGCATCGGGTACAAAAATATATGACAATATTAATAAAGCAACAGATATAACTGAGAAGGAAAAAGAAATCAGAAATCTTAGTAATCTAATATCTGAAGCATACAGGGATAAGGACAGTAAGAGAACAGACTCATTGAAAGTTATTTATAAGGAATCAAGTGTACAGCTAAGTTCCCTGAAACTTAATTACATAAAGAAAAATCCCAATTCTATTCTTTCAGGATATCTATTCCTAAGTTTAAAGAGTTCTGATGGAACAGAAGCAGAAAAATTGCTCGGAGAAAATATAAAGAACGGTCCGCTTGGAGAACTTATCTCAAAAACAGCTGCTAATTATAGAAAATTCACTGCTATAGAAAGGGCATCCGAAAATATTAAGCCCGGAAAACCAGCTCCAGACTTCAAGCTGAAAAATCTTAATGGCGAAGAAATGACTTTGGCCTCTTTCAATGGCAAATATACACTCCTTGATTTCTGGGGTACATGGTGTGGCTGGTGCATAAAAGGTATGCCTGACATGAAAAAGTATTATGCCAAGTATAAGAATAAGATGGAGATTGTCGGCATATGCTGTAGGGATACCGAAAATAAATGGCGTGAAGGAGTAGAAAATCTCCAATTACCATGGACAAATCTTTACAACGGTAATGATGACGAAATTGTCATAAACTATGCAGTAACCGGGTATCCCACAAAAATTCTAATAGACCCTCAAGGGAAGATAGTTGAAGTTTTTGTCGGTGAGTCAGAAGAACTGTACAAAAAACTTGACATGCTATTCAAATAAAGACAATACGCCTTAAATGTATATAACAATAGCCACAAAGGAAACATATATCACAGAAAAGCTTCCTTTGTGGCTATCATATTTATACCGCTTCAGTTTTCTTATTTTATACCAAGCTTCTTTCTCAATTCCTTATTCAAAGCATCCTTATGCATCATTACATAAACAGTCTTGGCACGTACAAAACTTTCAGACATATTCAGATATCCGCCGAAACGGTTTCTCTCAGTACCCCATGAATTCTTTGTTATATAATATTTGGTACCGTTCTGGTCTTTTGTCAGTCCGGTGATGTGCATCAGATGGTCATCAGTAGTTACAAACGATTCATATCCCGCCTGTCTTATCTCAGGAGTAACATTTACTTCCGGATATGGCTGTTCAAACTTATACACTTCTTCCAGCCTTTCACCTGTTTTCATATTTTCAAAACGAGCTCTGTCCGTCTGACTGTAATCATCCATTTTTGTAACTTCAGGATTGATGGCAACACCATTCGTAAACGAAAAACCTTTCTCGCTCACATCTCCGTCCCAGCATACTGTGTATCCGTTCTTCAATGCATTATCTGTGGCAGACATCATTTCATCAAGCGGAAGATTATACATTTTCGCATGTTCCCAGTTGTCAGGTACCTCAAGTTCAAACGCCTCATAATAAGGTTTGTGAGTAAAGCTTGTAAGCATTACATAGTCATCCATATTGAGTCCTAAACTCTCTGCAAAACTTTTCGGAGTGTATTCATTACCTTTGTATGTGAATTTTTCAGGGAGTTTACCCATATATATGTCAAACAGACTGTCCATCAGTTCGTTATATTCCGGACTGCGACGTTTCATTTCAACTGCTTTTCCTGCTATGGCGGACATATAACTCTCGAGTTCACTATGGTTATGAGTCTTAGAATCGTAGTTTATTCCACCGTAGACTTCTTCAGGCACGATACCTACCTGCTCAAAAGCAGTCATCCAGCTTGGAGAAATACTACCCTGGCCTATATTACCCTTTCCGCGACGGAGATAGTTGTCTGCCAACTGATTCATATATTTTTGTCTAACGATAAACATTTCAGACAGGTCATACTCTCCTTTTCCCATTCTGAGAAGTTCAGATTCCATAAATGATGTTGTCGCAAAACACCAGCATGTACCGGTCGCAGCCTGATTCTTTACTGAAGTTGCCTTGTTTGACACTATATCAGTAAACTGATATCCCTTAGATTCCTGTGCCATAACGGCAGAAGACGCGGCAATTAACGCTACAAATGTCAAATTTCTCACTCTCATCTCTCAATCTTTTAATATCAAAAAACAATAATCTTTTACAATGTGAATTTTATAGGATACAAAGGTATACAAAAAAAACAGATTTTTCACTCATTGTTAAATAAGAAAGATTATTATTGGAGGAAATATAAAACGAAATGTTGTTAAAACAATAGAAATTTCCAATTGGTGAACAGCCGGTGAACACTTAATAAACAACAAATGAAAGCTCTCATTGCAGTTCGGCAACCGTTCACTGAATGTTCACCGGGCGTTCTCTGAAAGATTTACCCGGCTAATGATGAATCCTTTAAGTCTGGTTCTATAGTACCAGAAACCTACAATATCAGCCAACGCCCATCCTATAGGCACAGACCACCATATACCGGTATAACCGACTGATGGAATCGAAGCCAAAACATATGCCAATATTACACGCGTACCTAAAGAAACGACAGTCAACACTACTGACATTGATGGCAATGCAACAGCACGATAATATCCATAAAGAAGAAACAGAAATCCTATACCGATATAAAAACTGCCTTCTATACGCAGATATTCCACACCTATCTCAATGATTTCAGTTTCTGCAGGCGAAACAAAGAAAGCCATCAGCCACGGCGACAAACAGAATACTATAAACGATACAAACAAAGAGAAAACAGTAGTAATGTATACGGCACTACGGATTCCATTACGGATACGTTCCTTACGTCCTGCACCAAAATTCTGCGCTATAAAAGTGGAAAAAGCATTTCCGAAGTCCTGAACAAGCATATATGCGAAAGAGTCAATCTTTACAGCAGCTGCAAAAGCTGCCATTACAGCCGTCCCGAAACTGTTTACAAGCCCCTGTACCATAAGAATACCGAAATTCATAACAGACTGCTGAACAGCCGTAAGAAACGAAAATGACGTTATCCTGCGCAATGAACGACCATTGAATACACAATCCTTTCTGCGCAAACAAAGTTCCGGAAAATTCCTATTAGTGTAAATCCATAGACCGACAGAACCTGTAATTTGTGAAATGACAGTGGCTAATGCCGCACCTTCTACACCCATGCCAAATGAAACCATCATAATAACATCAAGCACTATATTAAGTACAACAGATATGGCAAGGAAAATCAACGGTGCAAATGAATTTCCTACAGAACGGAGCAGAAATGCATAAAAATTATATATACAGACGGGAATCATCCCCAAAAACACGATGAAAAGGTAATCGTAGACCAGACTTTGCAGTTCACCGGGTGTTTGCAACAATTCTATTATAGGACTGAGAAACAGTAAAGAAGATACATTAAGAAGGACAGTAACCCCTCCTACCAGCAATACAGACGAGAAAATACTATGACGCAAGCCTTCCATATCACTGGCTCCATACTGCATAGAAAATACAGCACTACAGCCCATGCTCAAACCTATGAAGATGGAAGTTACGAATACTATAAGAGCATACGATGAACCTACTGCCGCCAAAGCTTCGGCCCCCAAGACACGACCGACGATCAGTGTGTCTGCTATATTATAGCATTGTTGCAACAGATTTCCCAACATCAAAGGTAAAGCAAAACGTAACATTGACGATGTAATGCTGCCGTTTATCAAGTCTACTTTTCTCAAATTCATTTCCTCAGTCCGCCTCTTTTGATTAATATGTACAAATTAAGCAAAAAATATCAGTACCTGACTATTATAAACAAAAAAAATCTCCGACCTTAAGCCGGAGATTTTACTATAGTTATCTGTTTATTTACTTCTTTTCGATATCGATACCCTTGTTACGGAGAGTCATACCCATCAATTTCAGATAATCTGAGTACTGCTTTTCGTTAAGAGTATTCTTCATCAATTTAAGATTTCCGTAAACAGCCTTACGAATCTTTTCATTGTTACCTTCTTTTGCTCTATTGGCGATTTTCATTTCTGCTTCGAAAAAGTCACAGATATCTGCTACTTCTTCACTCTGCTGAGAAGAAAGCTTAAGATACTTTCCTAACTGAGCTTTGTTAATTGAACCATTCCACTTTTCCAGAGTTGTTGTCTGGTTACCGTTTGCAAATACTGTTGCAGAAAACGCCAATGCGGCGATAAATGTTAATCCTGATTTCATAATACCTAATGTTTAATTTTTGTTGTTACCTAAAATACAATCTTTTCCTGATTGCCTTAATTTAATCTCATTTTGGTAAGTCATTTTCTATTCTTACCTTTCATTTAGCTTAAGCCTTTATTCTTTTACCGCTACAAAGATAAGCACGTTTTCGATAACGGAAAAACAAATGAAAGAAAATCTTCTGAAATCACGTCATTTGTTGATTTGCATCAAGAGTTTAACAGAATTTTAAACAATAACCGAATTTTAGTGTTAATGTAATACATATATAATAAAAGAGCCCGATACTTTCGCGTATCGGGCTCTTTTATTATATATAACTCTTAGAATATTATCCTCCAAAGTTATCGTACATGATAGATGATGGTTCAACACCAAGACTGTCAAGCATCTTGACAACTGCGTTAGACATCGGACCAGGACCACACATGTAGTATTCGATATCTTCCGGTGCTTCATGATCTTTCAGGTAAGTTTCAAGCATAACCTGATGAACGAATCCCGAAGTATATTTAACTCCTGCAGCATCAGCAGCCGGATCCGGACGGTCAAGTGCAAGATGGAAGTGGAAGTTAGGGAAGTCTTTTTCAAGAGCTAAGAAGTCTTCAAGATAGAACACTTCGTTCAAAGCACGAGCACCGTAGAAGTAGTGAAGCTCGCGGTCTGTAGTGTGCAGAGTACGTGTCATGTGCATAATCTGAGCACGCAAAGGAGCCATACCGGCACCACCACCTACCCAAATCATTTCCTTCTTAGAATCGAAAATTGGGTGGAAGTCACCGTAAGGACCACTCATCAACACCTTGTCACCCGGTTTCAGAGTAAAGATGTATGAAGAAGCGATACCAGGATTTACATCCATGAAACCGCTGCGGTCTGGCTTGAACGGAGGAGTAGCGATACGCACTGTCAACATGAATACGTCACCTTCGGCAGGATAGTTGGCCATAGAGTAAGCACGGATAGTTTCTTCTTCATTCTTACATTTCAAGCCGAACAAACCGAATTTTTCCCATGCAGGAAGATATTCGTCACCGATAAGGCTCTTGTCGATATCCTTGTTGTAATCCATTTCGAATTTAGGAATCTTAATCTGTGCGTATGAACCAGGGATAAAGTCCATATGAGCACCTGCAGGAAGCTGCACTTTGAATTCCTTGATAAATGTAGCCACGTTCTTGTTAGAGATAACTGTACATTCGTATTCCTTAACTCCCATTACTGATTCAGGAACCTTGATTGACATATCACCCTTAACCTTAACCTGGCAACCAAGACGCCAGTGGTCTTTCTGCTGCTTACGGCTGAAGTGGCTGACTTCTGAAGGAAGGATTTCGCCACCACCTTCTACAACCTGACATTTGCACTGTCCGCAAGAACCTTTACCACCACATGCTGATGGAAGGAACACGTTGTTCACAGCCAATGTATTCAGCAGTGTAGAGCCAGATTCAACTTCCAACTGGTTTTCACCGTTTACAGTTACTTTCACCTTACCTGAGGCAACGAGGAAGTTCTTAGCAACCAGAAGGATTACTACCAACACCAGAATAGTCACAAGGAATACTCCAATGCTTGCTAAAATAAAATTCATATCCATTGTCTTATTCCTTTCTTTATTAGATGTTCAAACCAGAGAAACACATAAATGCCATTGCCATCAGACCTACAACGATGAATGTGATACCCAAACCTCTAAGTGGAGCAGGTACATCAGAGTAAGCCATCTTTTCGCGTATAGCGGCAAGACCTACTATAGCAAGCAACCAACCAATACCTGAACCAAGAGCATAAGAGATAGCATCTGCTATTCCACCTATGAACTTAGGATCAGATGGTGCAAGAGTAATACGCTGCTGCATGAAGAGCGAGGCACCCATGATGGCACAGTTAACGGCGATAAGTGGAAGGAAGATACCCAATGATGCATAAAGCGAAGGACTGAATTTTTCCACAATCATTTCCACCAGCTGTACGATGGCAGCGATTACAGCAATAAAGAGGATAAAGCTAAGGAAGCTCAAGTCAATACCAAGGATACCGTCGGCAGCCAAAACCTTAGTCTGGAGCAGGTAGTTTACAGGAAGTGTAACTACAAGCACGAATGTCACGGCAATACCAAGTCCGAGCGCAGTCTTCACATTCTTCGAAACAGCAAGGTATGAACACATACCAAGGAAGAACGCGAATATCATATTGTCCACAAATATAGAGCGGACGAATAAACTCAATAAATGTTCCATATTATACAATTAATATTTTTTATTCAACACCCTATTATTTTTCCTGCAACTCTTTATGTTTAGCACGCTGATACCAGATAAGGCATGCTACGATAATCAGAGCCATAGGAGGCATCAACATCATACCGTTGTTTACATAGCCTGCATCCTTAAGCCACTGATAGTTCAGGATATTGAAGCCAAGAAGTGTTCCAGAACCAAGAAGTTCACGGAAGAAAGCTACGATGATAAGAATCTTGGCATATCCAAGACCGTTACCGATACCGTCAAGGCATGATTCCCAAGGACCGTTTGCCATAGCGAATGCTTCAAGACGTCCCATAAGGATACAGTTAGTAATGATAAGACCTACATATACAGAAAGCTGTACGCTTACGTCGTATGCAAAAGCCTTCAACATTTCACTAACGATAGTTACCAAAGCGGCAACAACCACCAGCTGAACGATGATACGGATACGGTTAGGAATAGTCTTACGCAACAAAGAAATCACAACATTTGAGAAAGCTGTAATGATAGTTACAGAAAGACCCATAACGATAGCCGGTTCCAGTTTAGAGGTAACGGCCAATGCTGAACAGATACCCAAAACCTGTACGGTAACAGGGTTGTTCATATTTAAAGGAGTAGAAAATACTTCTTTATTCTTAGCTGAAAATAATTTTCCCATTATTCGTTTCCCTCCTATTATTTAGTAGTTAAAAATTTAGTGTACTGGCCCATGCAGTTCTTAAGCATGGCATCAACACCGTTAGAAGTGATTGTACCACCTGAGATACCGTCTACTTCGAACTCAGGATTTGCCACCTTACCGTTCTTAACAACGCTCAATGCTACGCTTTCGCCTTCCATTACGTGCTTGCCTACGAACAAGCCCTGGAAGTGAGGAGTAGCGATTTCAGCACCAAGACCCGGAGTTTCAGATGCATGAGAGAAATATGTACCGAATACTGTGTTCTTGTCTTCATCAAGAGCTACATAACCCCAGATAGCACCCCAAAGTCCGGCACCGTAAACAGGAACCACGTATTTAGTCTTACCGTCGATTTCACATACAAACACGTGAGCACGACCGTTTTCCTTAAATTCTTTTTCGTAAGCTGTTACGAATTTGCCGTCGTATTCTTTCAAAGAACCGTCTTCTGCAACAATCATATCAGACTTAACCACTTTGCTGAACTCAGCGTCAGCATCCTTAACTTCTGTGATACCCAAAGAAGAAAGAATCTGTTTTTTAGTATCGAGTTCTACGTTCTTGCCCTGAAGGTCACGCAAAGATGAGTTTACGAAAGCCAGCAGGAATGCTACGATAACAACCATTACCGAAGCATAAATTATAGTATATGAGTTACTATTAGTATTCATTGTTTTCGGTTTTTATTTGTTAGACATAGCACGTTTTGCACGACGTGAAATATTGTTCTCAACGATTACATAGTCAATCAGCGGAGCGAAGATGTTCATCAGCAGGATAGCAAGCATCATACCTTCTGGATAACCAGGGTTCAATACACGGATGATGATAGCCATCATACCGATAAGCAGACCGTAGATGAACTTACCGTTTTCAGTACGTGAAGATGTAACAGGGTCAGTAGCCATGAACACTGCACCGAAGCAGAAACCACCGGCACACAAGTGCATGTACCAAGGCATGTTAGCCATAGCTGTATCAGGACCGGCAACATTGAAAATCCAAGTCATCAATGCACCACCTACGAATACTGAAATCATTGTCTTCCAACTTGCTACGCCAGTCCACAACAGGATAACGGCACCGATTGCGATTGCGATAACTGAAGTTTCACCGATTGAACCAGGGATGAAACCGAAAATCATATCGCTCAAAGAAGCAGATATAGGAGTTTCAGTAGCAGCCTGACCAAGAGGAGTTGCAGCAGTCAAGGCATCGATGTCTTTACCAAGACCGAAGATGCTGTTGCCGGCTACCCATACAGTGTCACCAGACATCTTAGTAGGATAAGCGAAGAACAGGAATGCACGTGTAATCAATGCTGGGTTGAAGATGTTCATACCTGTACCGCCGAATACTTCCTTAGCGAAGATTACAGAGAATGCTGTTGCTACGGCAAGCATCCACAACGGACAGTCAACAGGAACAATCATAGGAATCAACATACCTGAAACAAGGAAACCTTCCTGAATTTCTTCCTTCTTCCACTGAGCTACCACGAACTCGATTCCAAGACCTACAACGTATGAAACGATGATTTTTGGCAATACGGCAAGAAAACCGTAACCGAATTTCTGAATGAAGCTACCTTCGATGCCTGCAAAAGCATAGTGCTGGTAACCTACGTTATACATACCGAACAGCAATGCCGGTATAAGCGCAATAACCACGATAGACATGATACGTTTGCTGTCTATAGCGTCGTGGATGTGCGTACCAGTCTTCGATGTTGTATTCGGAACGAAAAGGAATGTTTCGAAACCGTCGAATACAGAGCGAAAAGCCTGGAATTTGCCGCCCTCTTCAAAGTTCGGCTTTATCTTATCGATATAATTTCTTAACGCTTTCATTATTATTTATATTCTTATATACACATTATATATATTAACACATTTCACGACGGAGCATGTCAAGACCTTCGCGAACGATACGCTGAAGTTCCATCTTCGAAGAACATACGAACTCGCAGATAGCGAAATCTTCAGGAGCTACTTCATAGATACCAAGCTGTTCCATGCGGTCGATATCACCGGCAATGATAGCCTTGATAAGATATTCAGGAAGAATATCCATAGGAAGCACGCGGTCGTATTCGTTTGACATAATCATGTGACGTTCTCCACCTTTGATACGAGCGTCAAGAGTATATTCTTTCTTGCCCATCAACCAGCTGAAATATGAGTGGCTTGTACTGAACTCGTTGAAACGAGGCATGATCCATCCCAACATTTCGTGAACATCGTTACCTTCAGGGATTACAGTTACCTGACTGTGGAATGCGCCAAGAAAGCCGTTAGCAGGAATCTGTTTTCCTGTCAAAGGATTACCGCTGATGTAGCGAAGTTCCTTATCCTTATTTACATTGCCAGCAAGGATGTCTGTAAGGAGAGCACCGACTTTCAGTTTGCAATAAGCAGGTTTCTTAACTTCAGAACCTGTGACAGCTACTGTACGAGTCATATCAACACGGCCTGTATTCATCAGACGTCCGATGAAAATAACAGCCTGTGGGTCGATAGTCCAAACAGTTTCACCTTTGTTTACAGGAGCGATGTTGTTAATCTGAACACCAACATTACCTGCAGGGTGAGGTCCGTCGAAAGCAGTTACTGTAACGTTCTTAGCCTGTGTAAGAGCTGCTGACTTCTGGTTAACACTAATACTTAAATAAGTCTTGGCCATTTTAGCCAAAGCATCAAGTCCTGTCTGGAAGTTGTTTTCTTCACCTTTCAGAGCTACTTCAAAATCCGGAGCAAGCGGATTTGTGTCGAAAGCTGAAACGAAGATAGCTCTTGGAGCCACTGTCGGATCTGCTATAACATCGTAAGGACGCTGCCTGAAGAAAGCGAACATACCTGAATTAAGAAGAAGTTCCTTAACAGATTCTGCACTCATGGCAGATACATTCTGCTTACCGAATTCTTCGTAATCCTGTTCGGCTGCTGCCTCTACAGTAATACTCATCACCTTACGTCGAGCTCCGCGCTCTACACTTGTCACTACGCCACTTACAGGCGAAACAAATTTCAGTTCAGGATGGTTCTTGTCAATAAACAAGGGTCCTCCGGCCATTACATACTCTTGTTCCTTAACGACTACTTTAGGAGTCACTCCTGTAAAGTCATCCGGTACTAAAGCATAGAAACCAGGTGTCTTTACAGCCACAACTTCTGCAGCTGCCTTACCTTTCAAGTTAATGTTCAGGCCTTTGCGTAATTTAATTACATTTGCCATATCGGGTTATAAAAAATGGTTTTATATTTTCCGCGCAAAATTAAAGAAAAAATAAGTAAAAAAGAACTTTTTCGGCATATAAATAAAGAATTTTTTCCGTATTTGATTCGAGTATCTAAAAACATATTACACGATTGTCAATTTCGCTACATAGACGTTACAAAAACACTGTATGAAAGAGATTTTAAAACGATACATCCCCTCTTATTCTTTCACGTCCCATTTCCGTAAGAAGCTTTTTATCTCTCCTTTCATCCTTAAAGTTATTGTACTTTCCACTTTCGGTTTAAAGGACAATATCTTACGTCCATAAGAAACGGCTGACAATGTATCTCCCTTTGAAAGATAAAGTCTGAACAGCTTATATCGAGGGGTAATCCTTGAAGGTACCATATCTGAAGCCTTACGGTAATATGTTTCCGATTTATCAAAATTACCTTTCTCCATATTCTCATCCCCTAACAGACAATATATTTCACTGTCCGGACACAAGAGTGACGTTCTGTTCAATATATCACTTCTCATGGAATCCGGAACCGTTTCCATTTGTGAGTACATATACATTATATCAGGATTGTATTGAAAATAGGGAAGAAGTTTCGGATCATGCCAAGCCTTCTTATACAAACCATAGGAGTGGACAGACAAACCGGAAAGGATTGTCAGCACTATGAAAAAGGAAACCTTATATATCAGTCGCGGTATTCTGATGTAAAAGACAGGACGAAATTCCAAAGAACCGACCAAAAAAGCAAACAATGCCAGCAATAAAACAATGTCAAACGGATAAGAAAACAATGAGAAAACAATAAATGCCCAAAAGGATACGAGCAGACTTTCCGACCGGTAATCTGACGGACGTACCTTAAGACTCTCTATTATAATCCATATAGACAAAGCCATTCCCGGCAAACCGTGTTCTGCACCGATATGCAGAATCTCATTATACGGATAAGCCACATTATCCGCAAGCATGATAAAATGAGAATGTGGATGAGTGGCAAAAAAGTCTGCCTGATAAAGCATATAATTGGCTGTCCATCCGCCGGTTCCCCACCCGAAGACATGATAATCGGAAATAAGCCGGAGAGTATTCAGCCATACTAACAGACGTCCGTCGGCAGAATCAGGTTTCAGGCAGTAAAGGATGACACTGACAGTACTTAAAATCATTAAGGCCGAAAAACACTCAACCACCACCCTTTTTATACGGTTCTCTTGAATAAGATATACTATCCTTCTGATGAAAATGACTACGCTCCCTGTAAAAGCCGCCAAAAGGCCTGAACGCGAGCCTGATGCGATAACACCATACATAAGAAATACGCCAATTATAGCCCAGGCAAGTGTATGAATATCATTTATTCCCCTTCTTCTGTAAATCACGTTTATTACTCCGGCACATAATATGCCAAGAAAACCGCCTAATGGTCCCGGATTTCCAAAAGTGCCGGTGATATCAAACCAGCTATGATTACTGGAAATCCAGTGCCATTCTTGCAGAAAGACTATTATTACTTCGCATACTCCCCAGCATAGTATAACGTAAGAAGCATACCTCCTTACATATACAGAAGAGTAACGGGCAAGGGAATAAACCATCCCCACCAGCAAGTATTGCCATAAGGATGATATATCAACCGGAACATACCTGTGCATAAAAATCATAGCGACAAGTATGCCCAGCAAGATATCTTGAATGCGAATAATAAGCATCTTTACTGCATCTCTATATTTTTTATTATATTCTTTGATACAGATTCATTTTTTGTATTTTTGTAGATTATACGAAAACATCCTTCCAATCTTATTATATTATAATTTTTATAAGGAGTCAGATCTA
>George_p2__coassemble_780_pt1 | contig 25158 bp, 16 predicted proteins | sample George_p2__metabat2_high_PE_021 | metagenome-assembled genome bin George_p2 | reverse complement strand
CCGGTTCTATTGTTTAACTTTTAATCTTTCGGTAAAAATTTACCGAAGTATTGATGTCTAATTTAATTATTTTAATTATGAGAAGCACAAAAAAACTTAAACCTTTATGGTTCTTGATGCTTTTATGCCTTATACCTGTATGGGCATTTGCTCAAAATGTAACTGTTAGTGGTAAAGTGAAAGACTCTACAGGCGAACCTGTCATAGGTGCCAGTGTGTTGGAAAAAGGAACCACAAATGGAATTATTACCGATTTTGACGGTAATTTTAATTTATCTGTAGGTAATAATTCTGCATTGGTAGTTTCATTTGTCGGTTACAAAACTCAGGAAATTCCGGTTAACGGACAGACTTCTTTTAATATTGTATTGAAGGAAGATACAGAAGTTTTGGAAGAAGTTGTAGTGATTGGTTATGGTACAGCAAGAAAGTCTGACGTAACTGGATCTATTGCTTCTGTTGGTGGTGATGAGTTGCGTGAAGTTCCTGCTACTAATATTACTTATGCTTTGCAGAACAGGGTTGCCGGTGTGGATTTGTCACAGACATCTTCTAAACCAGGTGCTACAATGCAGATCCGTATTCGTGGTACTCGTTCTTTGACTGCTTCAAACGATCCGCTTGTCGTTTTGGATGGTATTCCTTTCATGGGTAATCTATCTGATATCAATCCTGGTGATATCAAGAGTATGGATATCTTGAAGGATGCGTCTTCTACTGCAATTTACGGTTCTCGTGGTGCTAATGGTGTTATTTTGATCACAACTCACAAAGGTGCAGTAAACTCTCCAGCTAAGTTTACATATAATGGTTATGTAGGTGTTAAGACTGTATTCTCTCAATATCCAATGATGAGTGGAGATAAATTTGCAGAAATGCGTGAATATGCGGGTAAATACCAGAATTCATTGGATGAAATTGCAGGAACAAACACTAACTGGCAGGATTTGATTTATCGTGATGGAATGGTAACAAGTCATGAAATTGGTGTAACAGGTGGTACAAAAGGTGGTAGTTATGGATTTGGAGGTTCTTATTATAAAGATCAAGGCGTTATCCCTACTCAGAGTTATACAAGATATGCAGTTAGAGGAACTTTTGAACAGAATATTGGAAACTATTTACGTTTTGGCTTGACAACAAATACGAACTATAATATTACAACAGGTAGTCAGGTAGGTCTATATGGAGCGTTGTCAATGTCTCCACTTGCAAATCCTTATAATGAAGATGGATCTTTGAAAAGGACTATAACTATGCCTAACGATGTTTCTTATGTACTGACTAGAGATGTTATTGAAGGATTGGAAGATCAGTGGAGAGATGATACAAAATCTTTCGGTACATATAACAATCTTTTTGCTGAAGTAAAATGCCCATGGGTTGACGGATTGAAATATAGAATGAACTTAGGTTTGAACTATCGTCAAAGTAAAAACGGAGCATTTACAGGAGAAGGTGTAAATAGCTCTACTGAAGATACTCCATCTACAGCTTCAATTACAAATGAAAATACTACAAACTGGGCAGTGGAGAATCTTATAACATATGACAAGACTTTTGGAAAACACCAAATTAATGCAGTGGGAATGTTCTCAGCTGAACAGACTGAATATTCTAAGTCTAATTTGGCTGCAAGAGATATCCCTGCGGAATATTTACAGTATTACAATCTTGGTCTGGCTGAAGGCACTATAACTGTTGATCCTAGTAATTGGAATTATTATAAGAGCGGTTTGATTTCATGGATGGGACGTGTAATGTATACATATGACAATAAATACATGTTCTCTGCTACATTACGCTCGGATGCATCTTCACGTTTGGCTAAAGGTCATCAGTGGCATACATATCCTGCTGTATCTTTAGGATGGAACATACGCAGAGAATCATTTATGGATGGAATTGATTGGTTGGATATGTTGAAGTTGCGTGTCGGATATGGACAGACTTCTAATCAGGCTGTTGATCCATATTCAACTTTGGGACGTTTAAGTACTCGACCTTACAACTTCGGTCCTACAGGATATGCAATGGGATATTATGTTTCAACATTACCTAATGCAGGTTTAGGATGGGAATATTCTGAGACATGGAACTATGGTATTGATTTCAGCATCTTTGGCGGAAGATTGTCTGGTACATTGGAATACTATGTTCAGAATACAAATGACTTGTTGCTGAGTGTTAATTTACCTGCTACTTCAGGTGTATCTAGTTATATGGCTAATGTAGGTAAAACTCAGAATAAAGGTGTTGAATTGACTTTGAATGGAGTAATCCTTGATAATTACAATGGATGGACATTGGATGCAGGTGTGAACTTGTATGCTAACAGAAACAAACTTGTTTCTTTGGCTTCCGGTCAGGAAAGAGATGAGAGCAATAACTGGTTTGTAGGTTATCCTATTGATGCAATATATGATTATGAGTATGTTGGTTTGTGGAATGAAACAGATCCTGATGCCCAGTATTTGCAGATTTTGGAACCTGGTGGTAACTTTGGTATGATTAAAGTTAAATATACAGGTGGTTACAATGAAGATGGTACTCCTAAACGTCAGATAGGTCCTGATGACAGACAGATTATCAGTATGGAACCAAAATTCCAGGGAGGTTTTAATGTACACGTTGGTTACAAAGGCTTTGATCTTAGTGTTATTGGCGCTTATAAATGTGGTGGTAAATTAATTAGTACTTTACATCACTCAAATGGTTATTTGAATATGTTGTCTGGTCGTCGTGGTCAGGTTGATGTTGATTATTGGACTGAAGAAAATACTGATGCTAAATATCCAAAACCAGGTGGTATTCAGAGTGGTGATAATCCAAAATACGGTTCTACTTTAGGTTATTTTGATGCTTCTTATTGCAAGATCAGAACAATAACATTAGGATATAATTTTGATGGTCAGAAGTGGTTGAACACTTTGGGAGTTGACAAATTAAGAGCATATTTTACAGTTCAGAATCCTTTTGTAATATGTTCTCCGTTCTATAAGGAAACAGGTCTTGATCCTGAGACTAACTCATATTCAGATGAAAACGTTGCTGTTACATCAGGTATTCCTTCACGTTTCTTGACTGTGGGTACTAACTCTCCTTCAAATCGTAACTATTTGTTTGGTATTAATTTAACATTCTAAATAATTGAATTGATTATGAAAACTACATATAATATAAAACATTTTATTGGGGTTGCTTCAATAACATTGTTACTAGGAACCTCTTGTTCTGATTTATTGAACGAGCAACCGCGTAGTATATACGAACCTGATTTCTTTAAAACTGAAAAAGGTGTAGAGGGTGGTATAACATCTATGTATGCGCATTTGAGGTATATATACGGTCAGGCATATTATTATAATTCCTGCCAGACAGGTACTGATGAAGCCACTTACGGTAGTGATGCTGATGGAAACTTTAAAGATAATGACTATTCGGGTGTTGGTAATCTGACATCTACAAGTAGCCGTTCGGATGTTATTTGGGGTACAGCGTTTACAAATATTAATACAGCAAACGGAGTAATAGAGAATGGAACACAAATGAATATTGACGAAGCTTTATTGGCAGAAGCTCATTTCTTCCGTGGATTCGATTATTTCTTGTTGGTTCAGACATTTGGTGGTGTACCTTTGGATTTGGGATCTGGCGAACTGAAGTTTAATATTACACCTTCTCGTGTATCTGTAAGAAATACAGTTACAGATGTTTATACAAAAGCAATATTCCCTGATCTGTTGACAGCTGTTGAAAATTTGCCGGAAAATCCTAGAGTTACAGGAGGAGTGACAAAGAATGTAGCGCGTCTGTATTTGTCAAAAGCTTATTTGACATACGCATGGTGGTTAGAGAATCCTAATGACATACCTACATACCCAGAGTGCCAAAGAGTGGATCCAGATGGACATGATGCATCTTGGTATTATCAGCAGGCGTATGATTTGGCTGCTACTGCAATAGATAATCCTGGCCCTTACGCATTACTGGATTATTTTTATGACGTAAACCTTGGATCTAACGATAGAAATAAGGAGATTATGCTATATGCAGACCATACTCAGGAAGATGAGTATTATAATGGTGGTAGCCTTTCTTATGGTTCTGGTGGTGCTCCGGATAACTTTGCAGGCTGGATGATGACTTGGAACTATACAGTGCTACAGTGTAAAGACAATAATGGAACTAATATAAATCCATTACGTCGTGTAGCAGAACAAGCATACGGTCGTCCTTGGACTAGAATGTGCCCTACATATGAAGTCATAACAAATACATTTGCCGATAAAACACATGATTCAAGATATGATGGTACTTTTGTTACAGTTTATAGAGCAAACTGGTCAAAAGAATTGGATAATGTATCATATGTATTAGGAGCTAACGGAATACAGGTCGAAGAAGGAGAAGCTATTCTCACATTCTTGCCGAATGATAATGAGGCATCAAACATACAATATCCTGAAGGTGCAGGAGATAATGCTATAGGTGCTGGTGTTTTGGCAGGAAGATCTGATTTTGTTGTCTCTCCTGAAGGTATAAGCCGTAGAACGTATCCAGGATTGTGGAAGCTTGGTCCATACAGAACTGATAATGGCAACGGACCTGGCCAGCCAAATGCAGGTAGTACACGTCCTTATAATATTGCTAAATTCTCTGAATTTTATTTGTTGGCAGCTGAAGCAGCAGTGAAAGGTGCTACAACTCAGTCCGGCAAATCTGCAAGAGAACTTATAAATGTACTTCGAGCTAGAGCTGGAAAATGGAGATTCAGTAATGCAGATAATGCAGAAAAAATTGCAGATTTCAGCACAGAGATGACTGAAGCAACTCCTGCAACAATCGATATTAAATATGTATTGGAAGAACGCTCAAGAGAATTCTACGGTGAGGGTTACCGTTGGTTTGACCTGGTAAGAACACAAATGTGGAATGAACTGGCTGGTACTTATAGTATTTGTGGTGCTGCATATGGTGATCGTACTAAAGTGACTTATACTCGTACTATAAACAAAGAACATTATCTTCGTCCTATTCCACAGTCACAACTTGATGCTATGACTATGACTGAAGCAGAAAAAGATGCATATCAGAATCCTGGATATAGGGATTGATTATTTTGTAGATAGTTAATCGATTGATTTGAATAAAATCTATTAATATTTATAGTCTGTTCTGCAAAATATATAATTTTGTAGAACAGACTTTTTTATAAACAAAATATACAATGAAAAAATTCTTTTTAGTAATTCTCTCTTTATTTATTTATTTCTCTACATATGCTGCAGAGAATTTTATTGTATTTAAACAGGATGTATCTTCTTTTCCTATAATTTCTAATGGAAAAGTTATAAATATAATGTATGATTTTACAGATCAGAAAGGTATTTGGATAGCGGTAAATAATCTTATAGAAGATTTTAATCGAGTATGTGGAATGAAACCTGTTCTCCTTGACAAAACAGCAGATGCTAACTGTATAATAGTAGGTAGCATAGAGTCAAAATATATAAAGCAGCTTATCAAGTCAGGAAAATTGGATAAAAAAGAACTTGAGAAAAAAAATGAAAAATATATTATCACAACAATAGAAAATCCTTTGGAAGGAGTAGAAAAGGCTCTTGTAATTGCAGGTAGTGACCGTAGAGGTACAATTTACGGTATATACGAACTCTCTGAACAAATGGGCGTATCTCCATGGTACTGGTGGATGGATGTTCCGGTGGTTAAGAGAACTGAGGTGTATGCTTTGCCTGGAAAATATACTGATGGAGAACCGGCTGTGGAATATCGCGGAATATTCCTGAACGATGAGGCTCCGTGTCTGACAAGTTGGGTGAAAAATCATTATGGTACTGACTTTGGCGATCACCGTTTTTATGCTGATGTGTGTGAGCTTATTCTCAGACTTAAAGGTAATTTCCTGTGGCCTGCCATGTGGGGATGGGCTTTTTATGCCGATGATCTTTTGAACAGCAAGACTGCTGATGAAATGGGGGTGATAATAAGTACTTCTCATCATGAACCGATGGCAAGAAATCATCAGGAATGGGCAAGAAAACGTAAGGAGTATGGTGCGTGGAACTATTCTACTAACAAGAAAGTGATAGACCAGTTCTTCCGCGAAGGAATTGAAAGGGTGAAAGATACTGAGGATATTGTCACTATAGGTATGCGTGGTGATGGTGACGAGGCTATGAGTGAGGATACTAACGTTAAACTCCTGGAGTCTGTGGTTGAGAACCAGCGTAAAATAATAAAGGAAGTAACTGGTAAACCGGCAAAGGAAACTCCGCAACTTTGGGCCTTATATAAGGAAGTCCTTGATTATTATGACAAGGGAATGCGTTTGCCGGAAGATGTAATCATGCTGCTTTGTGATGACAACTGGGGGAATGTGCGCCGCCTTCCTAATGAAAAGGAACGTTTGCATCCAGGAGGATGGGGGATGTACTATCATGTGGACTATGTAGGTGCTCCGCGTAACTCAAAATGGATGAATATGACTCCTATTCATGGTATGTGGGAACAGTTGCATCTGACATATGAATATGGCGTAGACAGATTGTGGGTTCTGAATGTGGGTGACCTCAAACCTATGGAGTATCCTATTGAGTTTTTCCTTGATATGGCCTGGAATCCTGATGCTTATACTGCCGAAAACTTTATGGAGCATGCACGTAAGTTCTGTGTACAGTCCTTCGGAGAAAGTCAGGCTGATGAGGCAGCAAGAATATTGAATCTGTACACCAAGTATAACGGAAGGGTGACTGCCGAAATGCTTGATGCCAAAACGTATAATCTGGAAACGGGAGAGTGGAAACAGGTGGCGGATGATTATGCAAGGTTGGAAATGGAGGCTTTAAGACAGTATATGTCGCTTTCTCCGGAATATAGAGATGCTTACAAGCAGTTGCTTCTTTATCCTGTTCAGGCTATGTCTAATCTTTATGAAATGTATTATGCTCAGGCTATGAACCATAAACTTTATGCTGATGGTAATCCTACGGCAAATGTGTGGGCAGACAAGGTGGAGAAATGTTTTGCACGCGATAAGGCATTGAGTGATGACTATAATAATGTGATGGCGGAAGGCAAATGGAAGGGAATGATGATACAGAAGCATATCGGATATACTTCGTGGAATGATAATTTCCCGGCTGACAAACTTCCAGAAGTGAAGCGTATAGCTGAACCGGAAAAGGCTGTTGGAGGATATGTGTTTACCGGAAAGAACGGATATGTGGCTATGGAGGCTCCTCATTTCTATGAGAATAATGCTCCGGAAGGTACGGAGTGGAAAATTATTCCTGATATGGGACGTACGCTTGGTGGCGTTACACTGATGCCTTATACTAAATCTGCAGAGGGGGCTTCGCTTTCATATAAAATGCAATTGCCGGAAGGTGTGAAAGATGTGAAAGTGATTGTAGTAGTGAAATCCACTCTTGCTTTTGCTGATGTGAAGGGACATAAATATACTGTCGGTTTCAGAGGTGGAAATACTGAAACTGTTAACTTCAACCATAATATGAATGAGGATAAGGAAAATGTATATACTGTGTTCTATCCTACTGTGTCACGAAGGGTTATTGAAAAAGAGGTAAATCTGGAGCTTCCGGTTTCCGAATACGGTACTTATGTGCTTGACTTCAAGCCTTTGCATCCGGCTGTGGTTCTGGAGAAAATAGTTGTGGATTACGGTGGATATAGCAAATCTTATCTTTATATGAATGAATCGGACTGCAAAAGGAATTGATTCAGCATTGGAATTTCAAAAAGACGATATAGATGAAAAACATGAAATCAGTAGTAGCCGTAATGGCTATGGGAGCAGCATGCCTGAGTGCATGCTCTCCTTCGTTGCAGAAAACTGAAACAGCTGTGTTCAGTAATTTCTGCTATTCAGGTAATGATTCGGTGTGGAACAGGAGTATAGATTCGGCTCACAGTATATGAATCCGATCTGCTTCCTGTAGAGTGGAAAGACAAGCAGCCGGTAATCCTTGAACAGGGTAGGGAGATTCCTTACGTGGTGAACAAGGAAGGACTGGAAGGAAACGGATGTGAGCTGAACGGGAATTTTTCTGAAACTGTGGATGATTTCACTGCCATCCTGGATTACAGATGGAGCTTTATACGCACTCCTCGTTCCCAGTGGTGGGGAGCGGAAGATGGAAAACTGGTTATAACTCCTCAGCCTGTTTCTATAGCTGAAGTTGCCAATCCGGCTTTTATTGGCAAAAGGCAGCAGCATCTGGCCTTTGAAAGTAGTGTCTGCATGAGCTATGTTCCGGGAAAAGAAACGCTTGCTACTTTACCATGCAATTCTAAGGATGTGGCTCTTAAAGTAGTTGGTGAAGGCAGACTGTATAGTTTTTATTTTTCCGATGACAAAATGAAAACATGGAATACCGTATATGAAAACGCAGATGCATCAATATTGAGTACGAATAGGGCAGGAGGCTTTACTGATACCATGATAGGTATGTATGCATCCGGTCAGCACAAGTAATGCTGACCGGATGGGATGATAGAAAGGCAAATATGGATTATTCTTCGGAGTCTGTATTTGCCTTTTCTTCTTCTTTAGAAGAGTCATGGGTGTAATCTTTAGGAGAAACTCCGAATATTTCCTTGAATGTGCTTGAGAAGTGAGACAGATTGCTGTAACCTACTGCGTATGCCACATCGGAGATACTGAACTTTTTGTCTTTCAATAATTTGGCAGCTTGTTGCATTCTTATGTTCTTTATAAAGTCGCGGGTGGAAAGACTTGTAAGTTCCTTTAATTTCCTGTGCAGGTGGACGCGGCTGATACCTACTTCCTGTGCAAGCTTTTCCACATTCAGTGTAGGCTCGGCTATATTTTTGTTTATTATGCTCATAACCTTTTCCATCAAGGCTTCATCTTGTGATTTCATCTCGATGTTTTTCACTTTTTCTTTTTGCTCCTGTGCTCCGCTGAATTTATTCTTGAGAACACGACGGTTCTGGAGAAGGTTAGAAATAGTGCTTCTGAGTACGTCTGTATTGAACGGCTTTATTATGTAGGCATCTGCACCTATTTCTATTCCTTCAATCTGTTCTTCGGTTTTTCCTTTCGCTGTTAAGAGTACTACTGGAATATGATTGATGTTCGGATTTTGTCTGATTTTCTTGCATAGGGTGAGTCCGTCCATCTCGTCCATCATTACATCACTTATTACGAAGTCTACATTGTTTGTCAAGAGATGCTCGTATGCTTCGCGTCCGTTACTTGCCAATGATATTCTGTATTCATCGGAGAGCTCTTCACGGAGATATTCCTGAATTTCTTTTTCGTCGTCTACAATGAGAATGTTAAAATTGGTTTTGGTCTTTTTCTTAGGATGCACTTCATCACTCTCGTTGTCAGGAACTGTATTTATGAATTGGGCAGTGGTAGAAGTATTTACTATGTTTTCTTCTTCCTTGCTGTTGTCTATCTGTTCAAGGCTTATATGGTCGCATCCGGCAGGTATTCTCACTGTGAATGTAGAACCACATGAATCTGTATTGTTCTCGGCTGTTATGGTTCCATAATGCATTTCTACAAGTGAACGGGTAAGGTGGAGTCCTACTCCTGTTCCTCTCTGGTTGTGTATTCCGCTTCCGCTAATCTGGTAAAAGCGTTCGAATATGCGTTCTTTCTGTTCCTCGTCAAGACCAATTCCACTGTCGGTAACTTTTATTTCTATATAGTTTCTGAGTGGAGTACGGACCTCGGTGTTTTCTCCTTTGCTGAGAGTGATATATACTTTGCCATTGTCAGGGGTGTACTTGAACGCATTCGACAGTAGATTCATAAGCACTTTATCAAAATTGTTTATGTCTATCCATGCCATTTCGGAAGGATTGCTGTGTATGAGTCTGAAATCAATTTTTTTCTGGCGTGCTGTAATGTCAAAAGTCATCATCAGGTCATTTATGAATCCTACCATGTCTGTTTCTCTGAAATGCATCTGCATTTGTCCTTTTTCAATCTTTCTTATATCCATAAGTTGGTTGATTAGGCGTATTATTCGTTGTGCATTTCTGTAAATCATGGTATATGTCTTTCCGGTTTCCTTATCCGGGTTTGAAGCCATGAGTTTCTCCAGCGGATTTATGATGAGTGTCATCGGAGTACGAATCTCGTGTGAGATGTTTATAAAGAACTGAAGTTTGGTTTCGTTTATCTCACGGGCATGCTTTATCTCCATATAGTCCTGTCTGCGGCGGATTCTTGTTCTTATGTAGTTGATAGTAAGCAGTATCATTATGATGACAGGTATGGAATATAATATGTATGCCCACCACATCTGATACCATGGGTAGGCTATGTATATATCGAATGAATATATGTCCGATTCTACACTTCTGTTTGTTGCAATAACTTCAAGTGTGTATCGGCCTGAGTTCAGACTGTTGAAAGTGATGTAGTTTTCACCTTTTCGTGTGTATAGCCATGCTTTGTCAAGCTCTTTTATTCTGTATTTATATTGAACCTGTGACGTGTTGAAGAAGTTCATGGTGGAGAACAAGACTCTGAATGTGTTGTCCCTGTGCGATAGATTGAACGAACTGGTTTCTGTAATGTCCTGTTCTATTATGAATCTGTTGCCTGATTTACTGGTGGTGTTTATGCTTTGTCCGTATATCTGAAAATCGGTTACGGTGATTTGTGGCTTTGTCTGTATGTCTTTTATGGCTGAAGGATTGAAACATGTGAATCCGTTTGTACCTCCGAACAGCAGGTCGCCATTACCTGATTTATAGACTGCTCCACGGGTAAATTCGTTTCCTAGGAGTCCGTCTTCGCTATAGTAGTTGACAATTGAATTGTTTGATGTATTCAGCTTGTTCAGACCGTTGAATGTGCTTATCCACAGATTACTTTCGTTGTCCTCGCAAATTCCGCAGATTACAATGTTTGAAAGTCCGTTGTCTTCTGTGTATCTTTTTATAGTGTTATTGTTCTTGTTGAATGAATATAATCCTTCTGATGTGCCTATCCATATGTTTCCGTCTTTGCCTTCGGTTATGGAATAGCATATCTTGTCCTTAATGATATAATTGGTGGATGTGAAATTTTTAAAGCTTTTGGTTTCCGGGTTATAACAGCTTACACCTTTGAAATGGCCTATCCATATATAACCTTCCTTGTCGCAATACAGGGTATTTATCCAGTTGTCAGGTATTTCATCCTGACTGTTCTCTTTTTTGTTTTTGTAGGATGTCAGCTCCTTGGAGTCAAGATTGTAGACATATAGTCCGGCTCCATATGTACTGATATAGATGTTCTTGTGCAGGTCTTCTGTAATGCTGAAAACGCTCTGATGGTTCAATTCATTTATATAATTGCACTTTCCGGTTGTTTTGTTGAAGATGCATACTCCTCCTAAGTATCCTCCGAGCCATATGTTCTTTTGAGAGTCTTCGAATATGCTCAGTATTGTGTAAGGAACTGTTGATGAGTTGTCCTGAGAGGAGTAATGTCTTATTTGTCTGTATTGAGAATCGAGCAGATAAAGTCCTTTGCTGTCTATACCAACTAATGTATTGTTCTCTGAATCTTTGTGTATTGACATTACACATCCTTCTCCGATAGGACTGTTTACCAACATCTTCTCGCCATATAATCTGAACGGATATTTCTTTTTAGGTATGAACAGAACTCCTTTCTGGAATATGCCTAACCACATATTCCCGTCTTTGTCGGACAAGATGCTGTGTACTTTGGAGTTATTCAGATTTATTACTGGGTCTTCCGATTTGAAGTCTTCGAGTGTGTTGCTTTTTTCAGAATATACTTTCAAATAATTTCCATCCGTACCTATATAAAGTGTGTTGTTTATTAAGGAGATAACTTTTATAGGCAGATTGTTTCCGTTTTGTGGTTTTGATACTTTCCCTGTCTTGATATTGTATATATATAGTCCGTTAGAGAATGTTCCTAAATACAGATTGTCGTTGCTGTCAAGTACCATCGAAGATATATTGGCATTCTTTAATCCGGGTATTTCTATATTTTCGGCTATCTTTTTATCTGCACTATAGGAAATAAGTCCTTCGTCTTCAGTTCCTATATAGACTGTGCCATCAGTGCTTTCTACCATGCAGCTTGTTCGTGTGGTTTTTCCGAATGTGTTTTGAATACGATTACCACTAATACCGGAAGCATCTATACAGAATATTCCCTGGTTGGAAGTTGCAATCCATATTTCTCCATTGCTCCTCTCGATAATCTGTGATACGTGTGGTATTATTTCTTCACCATTGGCATATAGTGAAACTTTATTGAAATTTTTTTTGCCTTTGTTGAATTTCATCATTCCTGCCACTGTTCCTACCCAAATGTTGCCTTTTGTATCTTCAAAAGTAACTCTGGCATAATTGTTACAGATGGAAGTGGAGTCTTTTTCCTCATGTTTGTATAGATTGAACCTGTATCCGTCGAATACGTTCAGTCCATATTCGGTGGATATCCAGATGAATCCTTTTTTATCTTGGTAGATGTTGTTTATAAGACTGCTTGAAATATCTCCTTCAGTAGTGTACATTATGCTTGTTTGCGAATGTACAGTTATATATGAAATTAAAGAAAGTAGTAGTATTATGAGTCTATTTTTCATTGTATTTTGTTTGTTTTTATTTCTTCACAAAGTTAGCAAAAGATTTTATGGCATCAACAAAATCGCGACCGTATTTCTTTTTCTTGTATTCGCTGAACCCGGATATATCGTCAAGTTCCTGAATGCTTGTAGGTTTTTTGTCGCAAAGCAACTGCAGTGTGCTGTCGGAAATGACTATGTATGGAGGTATGGCTTCCTGCTCCGCCAGTTTGAGTCGCAGAAGGCGTAGTGTCTCAAAAAGAGAGTCTTCGCTTTCTTGGATATTGTAAGCATTCTTCTTAATCTGTATGGGTGATGTACCGACGGTTCTTTTCTTCAACCGCTGTTGTGCAAACTCATCTTCTTTTATGACAACTAATTGTGCTTCCTGCTTGCCGTACAGAACTTTAAAACCTGATTCGGTTATTTTAATATGGTTGTTCTCATTGTATGCTATTTCGATATATCCCATGTTTAGCATTTGCAGGAGATAGTTCTGCCAGTGGCGCGACGGTATATCTCTCCCTACGCCGAAAGTTTTGATACTGTCGTATCCCTTTTCGGATATTTCATGTGTGTAGTTTCCGCGAAGAATTTCTATTAGTGTTCCTGTGGGTATTTGCTGGTCGGTTCGTGCAATGGCGCTTAGGGCCTTCTGTATGATTATTGTACCGTTGAATCTTTCAGGCGGGTTGCGGCATACATCGCAGTTGCCACAGTCGTGTTCCATTGTTTCGCCGAAATAGCTTAACAGGATTCTTCTGCGGCAGATGTCGGCTTCGGCATACTGCTGCATACGGTTCAGCTTCTCTATGTTTATTTCTTTCTGGTTGCTTTCCTCTGCAAATTTGGTCAGCTGAATCATATCTCCTAAGGAGTAGAAGAGCATAGTATCACTTTTCATGCCATCTCGTCCGGCACGTCCTATTTCCTGATAGAAGCTTTCGATGCTTTTCGGAAGATTGTAGTGGATAACCCATCTGACGTTTGATTTGTCTATTCCCATACCGAATGCTACGGTGGCACATACTATCTTTACGCGGTCGTTGATGAAATCATCCTGAGTCTGTTCGCGTTCTATGTTTGACAGTCCGGCATGGTACACTGCTGTGTCGAATCCTTCGTCATAAAGCAGTTCAGCAACCTTTTCGGTGGTTTTTCTGCTCATACAGTATATGATACCGCTTTCATTGCCGTGTCTTTCTATAAATCTTTTTATGATTCTTATTTTCTCTTTTTGCTGGTAACCTTTCTTTACGTCAAGGCTTAGGTTAGGACGGTCGAATGATGAAATGAAGATTTCCGGATTGTTCATTTTCAGTTGTCTGACGATGTCCTGGCGCGTTATTTTATCGGCTGTGGCTGTAAGTGCAACTATCGGTATGGCCGGGAACTGTTTTCTTAGTATGTCCAATTGTGTGTATTCAGGGCGGAAGTCGTGCCCCCACTGTGAAATGCAGTGCGCCTCGTCAATAGCGAACAGTGATATCTTGATATCTCTTAGCAGGTAGTTCGTTTCGGACAGAAGTCTTTCGGGAGATATATAAAGAAGTTTTACTTTTCCCTGCAGGCATTCCATTCGTACGTTGGTATTCTCTGTATCTGAGTTCATGCTGTTAAGGGCACGTGCTGTTATTCCGTTGGCCTGTAAAGCTTCCACCTGGTCTTTCATCAGTGATATCAGTGGTGAAACTACAATGGCTGTACCTTCCATCATGAGTGCCGGAATCTGGTAACATAAAGATTTACCTCCACCTGTAGGCATCAGTACAAGTGTATCTTTTCTGTTGAGAATGTTTGTAATTATTTCTTTCTGTAACGGGCGGAATTCGGTATATCCGAAATATGTTTTGAGAATGTTATGCATTTCTTTCAGTCTGTTTATGGGGTTGCAAAGATAATATACAACTTTGATACCTCCGAAAAAATGTTGACAAAGATTTTGTGGTCTGAAAAAAAACTTACAAATTTGTGTTGTGAAAATAGTAAACGAATACTAAAACGAATCAGCACAAATGGAAAATAATCATGAAATAATTGATAATGAAAACAAAGGACAGGTAAAGATGCCATATAATCTTAGAGAAAAGAAAATAAAGTCTGCACCTTACAGGAACCTGATAAGGACGGAACTGGCAGACGAACTTTATGATAAGATTTATGAATTGGTTGTTATCCGTAAAAAATATAAACAGCCGAATTTTTCGGCTAACGATTTGGCCAAGCTGCTTAAGACAAATACAAGATATCTTTCTGCCGTAGTCAATTCGAAATTCAAAATGAATTTCTCGTGCCTGCTCAATGAATATAGAATCAGGGATGCAAAACATATGTTGGCAGACAAACGCTATGCCGGAAAGAATATAGAGGAAATAAGCGCGATGTCGGGGTTTTCAAACCGTCAGTCTTTTTATGCGGCTTTCTATAGAATAGTAGGTATTACTCCTAATGAATACAGAAAAAATCATGAAAACATCTGAAGATAATTTTAGCTATTCTGTAGATAAATTTGCCGACCTACAGATCTTGAGATATAGGGTATATGGTTTTGACTCTTTGACTTTAAAGCAGAAAGAGCTGATATATTACCTTTCGGAGGCTGCGTTGCACGGACGTGACATTCTGTTCGACCAGAACGGAAAATATAATCTGAAAATACGTCGTATGCTTGAAGCTGTTTATTCATGTTACGATGGTGACCGTAATGATACGGAATTTCAGGCTCTTGAAGTGTATCTTAAGAGGGTATGGTTCTCAAGCGGAATACATCATCATTATTCTACTGATAAATTTATACCGGGTTTTACTGTGGACTTTCTTCGTAATGCCGTAATGGGACTGGATAAGTCGCAGTTGCCATTGTCGGAAGGTGATACTGTGGCTGGATTATGCAATAAGCTGTTCCCGGTTATTTTCGACCCTCAGATTATGCCTAAGCGTGTTAATCAGGCGGATGGAGAGGATTTGCTGCTTACATCGGCATCAAATTATTATGTGGGCGTGACACAACAGGAGGCTGAGGATTTCTATTCGGCTATGAAATCTCCTGATGATGAAACTCCAGTAATGTATGGCATGAACAGCCGTCTGGAAAAAAAGGACGGCGAAATAACCGAGGTGGTATGGAAACTCGACGGTGAATATGGAAAGGCTATCAGTAAGATAGTCTATTGGCTGGAGAAGGCCTTAGAGGTAGCTGAAAATGACCATCAGAAAGAGGTTATACGTCTGCTTATAGAGTTTTACCGTACCGGTGATTTGAAAATATTTGACGATTATTCCATTTGCTGGCTGAAGGATACGGAGTCGCGTATTGACTTTGTGAATGGGTTTATAGAAAGCTATGGTGACCCTCTCGGAATGAAAGCGAGCTGGGAGTCTATAGTGAACTTTAAGGATTTGGAGGCTACACACCGCACTGAGGTACTGAGCGGTAATGCACAGTGGTTTGAAGATAATTCGCCTGTTTCTCCTCAGTTTAAAAAGGCAGAGGTAAAGGGTGTTTCTGCAAAAGTCATTACAGCTGCGATATTGGCCGGTGACCTTTATCCTGCCAGTGCTATAGGTATCAATCTTCCTAACTCGAACTGGATTCGCAGTGTGCATGGCTCAAAATCTGTTACAATAGGTAATCTGACGGATGCATACAACAAAGCCGCTAAAGGTAACGGGTTCAGAGATGAATTTGTATATGGCGAGTATGAAAAGCAGCTTCTTGACAAGTATGCTGATATTACAGGCGACCTTCATACTGACCTGCATGAGTGTCTTGGACACGGTTCAGGAAAACTCCTTCCGGGTGTAGATCCTGATGCTCTTAAGGCATACGGGGCTACAATAGAAGAGGCACGTGCCGACTTGTTCGGACTTTATTATATACCGGATGAAAAGATGGTTGAGCTTGGACTTACTCCTGACAGTGAGGCATACAAGGCTGAATACTATTCATACATGATGAACGGATTGCTGACGCAGCTTGTCCGCATAGAACCGGGATGTTGCATTGAGGAATCGCATATGCGTAACCGTCAGCTTATTGCTGCTTGGGCTTTGGAACACGGAGCTGCAGACGGTGTGGCGGAATTGGTGAAAAAGGACGGCAAAACTTATCTCGTAATAAACGATTATAAGAAATTACGTTCTCTTTTCGGCATGCTGCTTGCAGAAATACAGAGGATAAAGAGTGAAGGAGATTATGAAGCAGCACGCGAACTTGTAGAGAAATATGCCGTTAAGGTTAATCCTGCATTGCATGCTGAGATTCTTGAAAGATACAAGGCTCTAAACCTTGCACCGTACAAGGGATTTGTAAATCCTGTATATAGTGTAGTGACTGATAACGACAATAATATTATAGACGTAAAAATTGACTATAGCGAAGGTTATACTGAACAGATGCTTCGTTACAGCCGTGACTATTCTAATCTTTGATTTAATAACATGAATGACGTACAAGAAACGATAAAAGACATAAAATCGAAATTCCGTTTGTATATGAACGGTGTCATCTCGCAGAGCATGCGTGAAAAGGGCATGGATTATAAACTGAATTTCGGTATTGAATATTCCCGTATCAAGGAGATTGCAGCCGGATATGAGAAAAATCATGATTTGGCTCAGGCTCTTTGGAAGGAAAACATCCGTGAATGCAAGATTATGGCTACATTGCTTCAGCCTGCTGATTCTTTCTGTAAGGAAATAGCTGAGATATGGATTGAAGATATGAAATATCCTGAACTGGCTGAATATACTGTAATGAACCTGCTACAGAATGTAGACTATGCTTCCGAAGTGGTTTTCAGATGGATTGCTGATGAACGTGTGTATTTCCAGTTTTGCGGATATATGCTTATGACACGTCTGCTTATGAAGGGAATGAAGCTGAATGAGCGTGCTGAGGCTGAATTTCTGGATCAGGCGTTTACAGAAATAGAAGGTGGTGAGCCTATGGTAAAAAAGGCTGCGTCCACTGCTCTGAAGAAGTTCTCTGCACAGTCGAAAGAGAATGCAAAAATGGTAAGCAGACAGCTTGGACTTTTGAGTAAAACGGCTGGTCCGGAACTGAAGCTTTATATCGACGAAATAAAATATGATATAGAATATTGCATTTAGTTTTCCTGGATTGAGTAAAATATATTAACTTTGACGGCTGAAGATATTTTTTAATGGCAGACAAGATAAAAGATACGGTAAAACAGGTACTAACAGAGTACCTCCAGAAGAACGGACATCGGAAGACGCCCGAGCGGTATGCTATACTTGATTCCATATATTCCATCAAGGGACATTTCAATATAGAAAGTCTGCTGCAATATATGGAGGAAAAGGAAAAATTCCGTGTCAGCCGTGCTACCTTGTATAATACCATTATTCTCCTGATAGATGCCGGTCTGGTAATCAAACATCAATTCGGAAATACATCACAATATGAAAGGTCATACAACAATGAAACGCATCATCACATGATATGTACCATGTGTGGCAAGGTTTCTGAATTTGAGGATGAGAACCTGAAGCATGCCATAGTACAAAGCAGGCTTAAAGGTTTCCAGGCTACGCATTATTCATTATATATATACGGTTTATGCAGTAAGTGTGTGGCCAAACGAAAAAAGAATAAATAAAAGAACTATTATTAAATATAAGAATCATGAAAGTAGATGTCTTGTTAGGTTTACAGTGGGGCGACGAAGGAAAAGGTAAAGTTGTCGATGTTTTGACTCCACGTTATGATGTAGTTGCGCGTTTTCAGGGTGGTCCTAACGCAGGCCATACTCTGGAATTTGAAGGACAGAAATATGTTCTCCGTTCTATTCCGTCAGGAATTTTCCAGGGTGACAAAGTAAATATTATCGGTAATGGTGTAGTGCTTGACCCGGCATTGTTCAAGGCAGAGGCTGAGGCTCTTGAGGCAAGCGGACATCCTTTGAAGGAACGTTTGCACATTTCTAAGAAAGCACATCTGATATTGCCTACACACCGTATTCTTGATGCTGCATATGAAGCTGCCAAAGGTGCATCTAAGGTTGGAACTACCGGTAAGGGTATCGGTCCTACATATACAGACAAGATTAGCCGTAACGGTTTGCGCGTAGGTGACATATTGAATAATTTTGAGGCTAAATATGCTGCTGCAAAAGCTCGTCACGAACAGATTCTGAAAGGATTGAACTATGAATATGATATTACTGAACTGGAAAAACAGTGGATGGAAGGTATCGAATATCTGCGTCAGTTCAACCTTGTGGACAGCGAGCATGAAATAAACAATCTTCTTAAAGAAGGTAAGAGTGTTCTTTGTGAAGGCGCTCAGGGAACAATGCTTGACGTTGACTTCGGTTCTTATCCGTTCGTAACATCTTCTAATACTATTTGTGCCGGTGCTTGTACAGGTCTCGGACTTGGCCCTAACAAAATAGGTGAAGTTTACGGTATCATGAAGGCTTACTGTACACGTGTTGGTTCAGGTCCTTTCCCAACAGAATTGTTCGATGAAACAGGGAAGAAAATCCGTGACCTTGGTCATGAATATGGAGCTGTTACAGGTCGTGAACGTCGTTGCGGATGGGTTGATCTTGTAGCTTTGCGTTATTCTATCATTATTAACGGTGTTACTCAGCTTATCCTTATGAAGAGTGATGTCCTCGACGGATTTGAAACTATCAAGGCTTGTGTGGCATACAAAGTAAACGGTGAGGAAATTGATTACTTCCCATACGATATCAACGAAGGTGTAGAACCTGTATATGTTGAAATGCCGGGATGGAAGACTGATATGACTAAGATGACAAGCGAAGATGAATTCCCTGAAGAATTCAATGCTTACATCTCATTCCTCGAAGAACAGCTTGGTACTCCTATCAAGATAGTTTCTGTAGGTCCTGACCGCGCACAGACTATCGAAAGATATACTGAAGAATAATCAGACAGGATTATAATTTATTTGGCTGCTGGTTTCCATTTATGGTATGGAAATCAGCAGCTTTTGTTTATTCGTAAGCATATTGGTTATTTACTGAATAAATATTTGCTATTATTAGTGATTTGGTTATATTTTGAAAGAAATTCTCTCGGGTTTGTTGCATTTGTTGATTTTAATCCATATATTTGGAAACAAATTATTAATTACTATCTCTCTCTTAAATTTAATCCTTCAGTTGGGAGGCGTTCTCTGTGATTGAGAGCGTCTCTTATTTTTTGTTTCCATTATAAAATCTTGTTAACCGATAATTCCTGTTTAACGTAAAAATACTAACTTTGCCGACACTTTGTAAATCAATATGTAGAGAATGATTTCAGTAGAAGGATTAAAAGTTGAGTTTGGGGTTACTCCTCTGTTTGAGGATGTATCGTACGTGATAAATAAGAAAGACCGTATAGCGCTTGTTGGTAAGAATGGTGCAGGTAAATCTACCATGCTTAAGATTCTTGCCGGATTACAGTCGCCCACTGATGGTGTAGTCGCGGTTCAGCGTGGAGTTACAATAGGGTATCTGCCTCAGGTTATGATATTGAGTGATACCAGAACTGTTATGGCTGAGGCTGAAATGGCCTTTGAACATATCTTTGAATTGCAGGATAGTATCTCTAAAATGAATCAGGAACTTGCTGACAGGACAGACTACGATTCTGAAAGTTATCACGAACTGATAGACCGCTTCACTCATGAGAACGAGAGGTTTATGATGATGGGCGGAACAAACTATAAGGCAGAGATAGAACGTACTCTTACCGGATTGGGATTCTCAAGAAGCGATTTTGACAGACCTACATCCGAATTCAGCGGTGGCTGGAGAATGCGTATTGAACTTGCCAAACTGTTGTTGCGTCGTCCTGATGTCCTTTTGCTTGACGAGCCGACAAACCACCTTGACATAGAGAGTATCCAGTGGCTTGAAAACTTCCTGAAGATGAGTCCTGGAGCTGTGGTACTTGTCAGTCACGACCGTGCTTTCATCAATAATGTTACGAACAGAACTATAGAGATATCATGCAGGCATATATACGATTATAAGGTTCCGTATGATGAATTCGTTGTGTTACGCAAGGAACGCCGCGAACAGCAGCTCCGTGCATACGAAAACCAGCAGAAGGAAATAAAGGATACTGAAGAGTTTATCGAACGTTTCAGATACAAGGCCACAAAGGCCGTTCAGGTGCAGAGCCGTATAAAGCAGCTTGAAAAGATTGTTCCTATAGAGATAGACGATGAGGATACTTCTTCTTTGCGACTGAAATTTCCACCGGCAATGCGTTCGGGAAACTATCCGGTGATATGCGAGAATGTAAAGAAAGCATACGGTGACCACGTTGTGTTTCACGATGTTACGCTTACAATAAACAGAGGTGAGAAGGTAGCCTTCGTTGGTAAGAACGGTGAAGGTAAGTCTACACTGGTCAAATGTATCATGGACCAGATTCCGTACGAGGGAAAACTTGTGATAGGACATAACGTACAGATAGGATATTTCGCACAGAATCAGGCGCAGCTTCTTGATGAAAATGTAACTGTATTCGATACTATTGACCGTGTGGCAAAAGGTGATATCCGTCTGAAGATACGCGATATACTTGGAGCGTTCATGTTTGGAGGTGAGGCGTCTGACAAGAAGGTTAAAGTCCTTTCAGGAGGGGAACGCAGCCGTCTGGCAATGATAAAACTTCTTCTTGAACCAGTAAACTTCCTTATATTGGACGAGCCTACCAACCATCTTGATATGCGTTCCAAAGATGTGTTGAAAGAGGCTATCAAAGAGTTTGACGGAACTGTGATTGTTGTATCACACGACCGTGAGTTCCTCGATGGACTTGTAACCAAGGTATATGAGTTTGGTGGTGGAGTAGTGAAAGAGCATATCGGAGGTATATACGACTTCTTGCAGAAAAAGAAAATGGAAAGTCTGAATGAACTTCATCTGTCGCAGTCGCCTACAGCTTCTTCGCAGAAAAAAGAAGTGCAACAGCCGGCACAGTCGGAAAGTAAGCTTTCTTACGAAGCCCAAAAGGAACTGAACAAGAAAATCAGAAAACTGGAAAAACAGGCTGCCGACTGTGAAGACAGAATTTCCAAAATAGAAACTCAAATATCGCAACTGGAAGAAAAGATGGCTACTCCTGAGGGAGCATCCGACATGAAACTCTATGAACAGCATCAGGATTTGAAAAACCAGATTTCCCAGATTGAGGAAGAGTGGGAGGCGGCACTGATGGAAATAGATGAACTTAAAACAGAACTATAACTAAATATTAATTTATGAAAACTAAACATTGTATTGCTTTTGCAGCATTGGCTGTAGCCGCACTGTCCGGATGTGCAGGCCAGAAGGAAGCAAAGGTGAGCACAGGAATAAACCTTGCCAACCTTGACACAACAGCAGTTCCGGGAAATGATTTCTTCCGTTTCGCGTGTGGCGGTTTTAATGATTCTCATCCGCTTACAGCTGAATACTCACGCTATGGAGCCTTCGAAATGCTTATGGAAGACAACCAGAAGCAGTTGAAAGAAATGATTGAAGGATTTGCTTCAAAGGAAAATCCTGCTGGAAGCCAGGGACAGAAAATTGGAGATTTGTATAATCTGGCTATGGACAGCGTAAAGCTTAATGCAGACGGTATAGCTCCAATCAAACCTATGCTTGACAGAATAGCTGCAATATCTGACAAGAACCAAATTATGCAGATTAAGGCTGAAATGTTCAATAACGGTATAGGTACATATTTCAGCAACTATGTTTACGGCGACCCTAAGAACAGTACCCTGAATATCTTCCAGATAGCCCAGGGTGGTATTAATCTTGGCGAAAAGGAGTACTATCTTGATACTGACGAAAGTACAACCGCTATCCGTGAACAGTACAAACTTTATATTACCAAGCTTTTCACATTGGCTGGTTTCTCAGAAGATGAGGCTAAGCAGAAAATGGCTGATGTGATGGAGGTTGAAACAGCTATTGCAAAGGCTTCTTACAGCGCAGTAGAACGTCGTAACCCGGAAGCCAACTATCATAAAATGTCATATGATGACTTGAAGAAAACTTTCCCAGGAATAGATTGGGATGCTTATCTCAAGGCTTTGGGAGTAGAAGGTGTGACAGAACTCAACGTAGAGCAGATTGAGCCTATCAAGGAAGTGGAAAACCTTATCAATACTTTGCCTCTTTCACGTCATATCTCTTATCTGCAGTATAATCTTCTTGATGCTGCAGCAAACTATCTGAGCGATGATTTCGTAGCTGCAAGATTTGATTTCTACGGTAAAGTATTGTCTGGCCGTCAGGCAAACCAGCCACGTTGGAAACGTGCAGTTAATGCCGTAAACGGAATGTTGGGCGAGATAGTAGGTCAGATGTATGTAGAGAAATATTTCCCTGCTGCTGCCAAAGAACGTATGGTGGGATTGGTTAAGAATCTTCAGTCTGCTCTTGGCGAACGTATCCAGGCACAGGAATGGATGAGCGACAGCACTAAGGTGAGAGCTATGGAGAAACTTTCTACATTCCACGTAAAAGTAGGTTATCCTGACAAATGGAAAGACTATTCAGATCTTAACATCGAGAAAGATTCATACTGGGCAAATGTATGCCGTGCTGCACAGTGGGGCACAAAAGATATGTTCAGCCGTATCGGAAAACCTGTTGACAAGGATGAATGGTTGATGAGTCCTCAAACTGTAAATGCATATTACAATCCTCAGACTAACGAAATCTGTTTCCCTGCTGCAATACTGCAATATCCGTTCTTCGATATGAATGCAGACGATGCTTTCAACTATGGAGCTATCGGTGTGGTAATAGGTCATGAAATGACACACGGATTCGATGACCAGGGACGTCAGTACGACAAGTACGGTAACCTGAAAGATTGGTGGGCTGAAGGTGACGGCGACCGTTTCAACGAACGTACAAAAGTAATGGTTGACTTCTTTAACAATATAGAAGTTCTTCCGGGATTGAAAGCTAACGGACAGTTGACTTTGGGTGAAAACATAGCAGACCACGGAGGTTTGAATGTTTCTTACCTTGCATTCAAGAACGCAACAAAGAACAACCCTCTTCCTGAAGAAGACGGATTTACTGCTGACCAGCGTTTCTTCATAGCATATGCTACACTCTGGGCAGGCAATATCCGTGAAGAGGAAATCCGTTCACGTACTAAGTCAGACCCACACTCACTTGGAGAATGGCGTGTAAACGGTGCTCTTCCACATGTTGACGCATGGTATGAAGCATTCGGCATAACTGAAAAAGATTCAATGTATCTTGCACCGGAAAACCGTTGTAGAGTTTGGTAATAATATTTACCTGAACAGATATAGCAACATGCCCTGTAGACGGACGGCCGTTTACAGGGCATGTTTGGTTAAATGGTATTTAAACGCTGTTTAATTACTGTTTAATTATCATATAGAGCAGAAGAAAGTCACTAAGAATGGGACACTGAAATCCACTACGAAACCATGGAATATGGATACTACTACAAACTCCTGCCCGCTGTATCTTGTTATGATAGGCAGGGTGGTGTCCATAGTTGTAGCTCCTCCTGACGAAATAGGTGCAAGGTTGCCAAACCATCTGACGAGCAGTGGCGCTGCCAGCAGGGTTATGATTTCTCTGGTGATATTTGACAATAAAGCTATTGTGCCTAATTCGGCTCCCTTGTATTCTGTTATAAATATACTTGACAGCGAGTAATATCCAAATCCGCTACCAACTGCCATACATTCTGTCAGACTCCTATGAGGAAGTATGAGGCTTGCCAATGCGGTACCTGCGAGTGTACCCAATATTGTCATTACTGGAAGAAATAACAGACGCGGATTTAAAGCCCTGAAATTTTTAATAGTCTGAGGGTCATTCCCGATGCTTATACCTACACTGAACATCAAAGCACATAGCGCATAGAAACTTATGTCAGTTTCCGTTATGTTGAAAGTTATGTCGGATAGTCCGGACAAACATCCTAAAACGAAGAATCCTATAATGATTAGGCTGCCTTTCATTTTTTCAACTCCTTTTTCGATTTGTACAGATAATGCCATAATATCCATGCCGCTGTACAGCTCCCTGTTACAGCAGCTATTGTGATAATGATTGCTTCCATTCCAAGAGTTGCAATACCTTCTATTATCTGTCTGTTACTTCCTACTTCAACTCCAAGAATGAAAAGCAACAGCCAGATGAGCACTGTAATAACTTTATTTATAAAGTATATTTTTCTTTTTATGATATATCCGGTAATTATTCCGGCAAACATAAGTGATATTACTGTAAACATATTATTTTATTGCCTTTTGATACGAGGTGCAAAAATAGATATATTATTTCAGATAGCTATATGGACATAAAGATTTATAACATAACGACGTATAAAATCTGTGCGTTTAGTTAACAAAAATATATCCACCGTAAATCATGTTATAAAACATGCAATTTTCGTGATAAAGTTTGCAGATTACAATAAAGTCCTTACCTTTGCATCGTGTTTTTCATAGTATTAGATTTAAGGTTAATAAAGGTTGGAGTACAGCGGTACTCCTTTTTTT
>George_p2__coassemble_752_pt1 | contig 26070 bp, 20 predicted proteins | sample George_p2__metabat2_high_PE_021 | metagenome-assembled genome bin George_p2 | reverse complement strand
TTGTCCTGTTTCTGACATTTCACATGGCGATGAACCTTGTTGCATTGTTCTCGGGTGAGGCATACAACATGATTTGCGAATTCCTGGGTGCCAACTGGTACGCATTGGTTGCAACAGTAGGTTTGGCTGCCTTGTTTGTAATTCACATCATTTACGCTTTCTGGTTGACTATCCAGAACCGTGCTGCACGCGGTAGCGAACGCTATGCTGTAACAGCAAAACCAAAGAACGTAGAATGGGCTTCACAGAACATGCTTGTTCTTGGTATCATCGTTATCTTGGGATTGGCTCTTCACTTTGTCAATTTCTGGTACAAAATGCAGTTTGCTGAAATCATCGGTGACCCGATGTTGGGCGGTCTTCACGCAACAGACGGTTACGGTTACATCATGCAGACATTCTCTAATCCGGTATTCTTCGTGTTGTACCTCGTTTGGTTGGCAGCTCTCTGGTTCCACCTTACTCACGGATTCTGGAGTTCTATGCAGTCATTGGGTTGGAACAACAAGACTTGGATCAACCGTTGGAAATGCATCTCTAACATCTATTCAACAATCATCGTGTTGGGATTTGCTGTAGTAGCAATCGTATTCTTCCTGAAAAACATGATGTGTTGCGGTGCTTGCTAATTGAAAAGTGTAACTGATTAAATTAAAAACATTATGACTAAAGTTTTAGATTCTAAGATTCCTGAAGGCCCAATAGCTGAGAAATGGACTAACTATAAAGCTCACCAGAAATTGGTGAACCCGGCTAACAAACGCCGCTTGGATATCATCGTTGTAGGTACAGGTTTGGCAGGTGCTTCTGCTGCCGCTTCACTTGGTGAAATGGGATTCCGTGTATTCAACTTCTGTATCCAGGACTCTCCACGCCGTGCACACTCTATCGCTGCACAGGGTGGTATCAACGCTGCTAAGAACTATCAGAACGACGGTGACTCTGTATATCGTCTTTTCTACGATACAGTAAAAGGTGGTGACTACCGTGCTCGTGAAGCTAACGTTTACCGTCTTGCTGAAGTTTCAAATAATATTATCGACCAGTGCGTGGCACAGGGTGTTCCTTTCGCTCGTGAATACGGTGGTACACTTGCTAACCGTTCTTTCGGTGGTGCTCAGGTATCACGTACTTTCTATGCTAAAGGTCAGACTGGTCAGCAGTTGCTTCTCGGTGCATACTCTGCATTGAGCCGTCAGGTTGGTGTAGGTACTGTTAAATTGTACACTCGCTATGAAATGCTTGACGTGGTTTTGGTTGATGGCCGTGCTCGCGGTATCATCGCAAAGAACCTCGTAACTGGTAAACTTGAACGTTTCGCTGCTCACGCAGTAGTTATCGCTACTGGTGGTTACGGTAACACTTACTTCCTTTCTACTAACGCTATGGCATGTAACGTAACAGCTGCTATATCTTGCTACCGTAAGGGAGCTATGTTTGCTAACCCGGCTTACGTTCAGATTCACCCTACATGTATTCCTGTACACGGTGACAAGCAGTCTAAGCTTACATTGATGTCAGAATCACTCCGTAACGACGGTCGTATCTGGGTTCCTAAGAAACTTGAAGATGCAAAAGCACTCCAGGCAGGAACTAAGAAGGGTAGCGATATCCCAGAAGAAGACCGCGACTACTATTTGGAACGCCGTTATCCTGCATTCGGTAACCTTGTTCCACGTGACGTTGCATCACGTGCTGCCAAGGAACGTTGCGACCACGGATTCGGTGTTAACAACACAGGTCTTGCCGTATTCCTTGACTTCTCTGAAAGTATCGAACGTCTCGGTCTTGATGTAGTTCGTCAGCGTTACGGTAACCTCTTCGATATGTACGAAGAAATCACAGACGTTAATCCGGGTGAACTTGCAAAAGAAATCAACGGACGCAAATACTACAACCCAATGATGATTTATCCTGCTATCCACTATACAATGGGTGGTATTTGGGTTGACTACGAACTTCAGACAACTATCAAGGGTCTGTTCGCAATCGGTGAATGTAACTTCTCTGACCACGGTGCAAACCGTCTTGGTGCATCTGCATTGATGCAGGGTCTTGCTGACGGTTACTTCGTATTGCCATACACAATCCAGAACTACTTGTCAGACCAGATTACTGTTCCTCGCTTCTCTACAGATCTTCCTGAATTCGCTGAAGCTGAAAAGGCTGTTCAGGCTAAGATTGACCACCTGATGAACATCAAGGGTAAGAAGTCAGTTGACTCAATCCACAAGGAATTGGGCCGCGTAATGTGGGAATATGTAGGTATGGGACGTACTGCAGAAGGCTTGAAGACAGGTTTGGCTCGTCTGAAAGAAATCCGCAAGGAATTCGAAACAGAACTGTTTATCCCTGGCTCAAAAGAAGGTATGAACATCGAGCTTGACAAGGCATTCCGTCTTGACGACTTCATCACAATGGGTCAGCTTATCGCTTACGATGCTTTGAACCGTGAAGAATCTTGCGGTGGTCACTTCCGTGAAGAACACCAGACAGAAGAAGGTGAAGCTAAGCGTGATGACGAAAACTTCTTCTATGTAGCTTGCTGGGAATACCAGGGAAGCGACGACAAGGCTCCTGTACTTTATAAGGAACCATTGGTTTACGAAGCTATTAAGGTACAGACTCGTAACTACAAGAGCTAATTGAGCTAATCTGAGACGAAGTAAAACAATTTAAAGAAAAGAAGTAAAATGGATAAAAATATATCATTTACGCTGAAAGTTTGGCGTCAGAACGGACCTAAGGATAAAGGTCATTTCGATACATTCCAGATGAAAGACATTCCGGGTGATACTTCATTCCTCGAAATGCTCGATATCTTGAATGAAATGTTGATTGAAGAAGGTAAAGAACCTATAGTATTCGACCACGACTGCCGTGAAGGTATCTGCGGTATGTGCTCATTGTACATCAACGGACATCCACACGGACCTGCAACAGGTGCTACTACTTGCCAGATTTATATGCGTCGTTTCAAAGACGGTGACACTATCACAGTTGAACCATGGCGTTCTGCAGGTTTCCCTGTAATCAAAGACTTGATGGTGGACCGTTCTGCATACGACAAGATTATGCAGGCTGGTGGTTTCGTAAGCGTATCTACAGGTGCTCCTCAGGATGCAAACGCTATCCTTATCCCTAAGACTATCGCTGACGAAGCTATGGATGCTGCTACATGTATCGGTTGCGGTGCTTGTGTAGCTGCATGTAAGAACGGTTCTGCTATGCTTTTCGTTTCTGCAAAAGTTAGTCAGTTGAACCTTCTCCCTCAGGGTAAGCCGGAAGCTTTGCGTCGTGCAAAAGCTATGTTGTCTAAGATGGACGAACTTGGTTTCGGTAACTGTACAAACACTCGTGCTTGTGAAGCTGAATGTCCAAAATGTGTTTCAATCAGCAATATTGCTCGTTTGAACCGCGACTTCATCAAGGCTAAACTGAAAGACTAATATCAGTCATATAAATCAAAATAGAAAATCCGGTTTCATTGGTTTGAAACCGGATTTTTTTGTATTTGTGGGTACCATCATACTCCTCTTAATGTCTGTTTTATTGAGAAAATGATATGTATATCAACTATCGGATTGTTATGAGATTGGTAGTACAACTTTTAATGTGAAATATTTTTAAAAGGATAAGTTTTGCCAGAGAAATATTTGCATTTATTACGTGTATTTGATATATTTGTACCGTGATTTTTTTCATAGTATTAGATTTAAGGTTAACAAGGTACGGGGACAAGGCGTTGTCCCCTTTTTTTATACCAATTTATACATTCCACCGGCTAAAGCACGGATTATCCCTTTCATTTCCATTTCAAAAAGTATTCCGGTTATTTTGTTTATAGGAATATTTGTGTTGACTACAAGTGTGTTTATTTGTAGCCCATCGGGATTCTTTTCCAATTGTGACATTACAAGTTCTTCGTCCGGTGTAAGGTCAGGAAACAACTGTCGCTGTATGCCTTCGCGTGGGGTAGATGCCGGAGTATAATCCCAGTTCATTGCTTTTACCAATTCTTCTGCACTTTGCAGGAGTATGGCTCTGTTATTGCGGATTAGTGTGTTGCATCCGATGGAGAATTCATCTCCTATGCGTCCGGGGAATGCAAAGCAGTCGCGGTTATAGCTTTCTGCTATATCGGCTGTAATCAGTGCTCCTCCTTTGGCTGCCGATTCCACTACTATGGTAGCGTCACTCATTCCTGCAATTATCCTGTTACGTTTAATGAAGTTCTGTCTGTCAGGGTTTGTTCCGCTTGGATATTCGGTTATCAGTCCGCCGTGGGTGAGCATTTCTGCTGCTGTACGTCTGTGTACGGCAGGGTAGATTCTGTCAAGACCGTGTGCCAGTACGCCAACTGTATCCATACCGTATTGGAGTGCAGCCCTATGAGCGTTGATATCTATGCCGTAAGCCAGTCCGCTTACAATAAGTACATCCGGTAAAATCTCGTGCAATTCATTTATAAAACGCATGCAGATATCTTTGCCATATTCTGTAGCATGACGTGTACCTACCATATTTATTATATGCAGACTGTTCAGGTCGGCAGAACCGCGATAGAATAGCAATAACGGTGCATCATCGCATTCGCGCAGACGGGACGGATAGTCTTCATCGTTAAGTGTCAGACATCTGATACTGTTTTTCTCTGCAAAACGTATTTCTGCTTCACACAGGCGCAGCACATCGCAATTGACTATTGCGTCAATAACTTTCTGTGAAACATCCGGTACAATATCCTTAAGGTTTTTGGCTTCGCGGAATATTCTTGTAGCCGAACCTGCGGCCTCCATCAGACGGTGTGCACCTATCAGACCGAGTCCCGGCAGACGGGTAAGAGCCATTGTGTAAAGCAGTTCTTCGTTCATGGTATGGTTATTCGCTGAAATACGGTAAGAAGATAGTATTGAATGTTTCGCTGTCCCCCAATCTGCCGTTTATCACGCATACTGTTTCCACTGTAGCTTTGATGACCGGTTTCATATCAGGCAGGCGGAAGATATCCTGATAGAACACATATTTTATGCCTTCCTTCTTGAGGTAGAGTTTTGAGATGAATTCGTCGCCACTCTTCAGCGGTGTCTTGAAAGCCATGTTCAGTCTTGCTACTACGGGGTCTATTCCTTCTTCATGAAGGCGTGCAAAACTTACTCCTAAAGATGAAAGGAATTCGTGGCGTGTGTGTTCTATGTAGTGCTGATAATTGGCATTGTTTACTATGCCCTGAAGGTCGCATTCGTAGTCGCGTACCTTCATCTGTAGTTCGAAAATGTATTTCATTTTTAGTCTTTTAGTATTGATTAGCTACAAACTTACAGAAAAATCCTGTTATATCTATCGTTGCAAGGAATATTCTTCATATTTTTGCATCAATGGATAAGGAACTTAAGATTTTTGCAGCACCGCTACAGGGTTTTACGGAGGCTGCATGGCGTTTGGCGCATAATGAAGTGTTTGGAGGGGTGGACGCATATTTCACACCTTTCATCAGATATGAGAAGGGCGGATTGCGCAATAAAGACAGGCGCGAAGTACTGCCTGAGAATAATAGTGGCATAAGGTTAATACCTCAGATAATGGCTTCAGAGCCGGATGAGATGAAGGCTTTGACAGATTTCATCATTTCTTTAGGTTATAAGGAGATTGACCTAAATATGGGTTGTCCTTTTCCGCTGATAGCGAACAGGGGGAAGGGGAGCGGTATATTGCAATATCCTGAGAAAGTGTATACACTTATGGGCTGCATAAATGAATATTCTGCCAATGGAGTAAGTTTCAGTGTAAAGATGAGGCTGGGGCAGATTTCTGCCAATGAGTGGAAAGAGATACTACCGGCTGTAAATGCATCTGAGGTAAAGATGGTTACTCTTCATCCGCGTATCGGAAAGCAGCAGTATAAAGGCGAGGTAGATATGGAGGCTTTTGCTGAGTTCTATAGTGAGTGCCACAAACCGTTGGTATATAATGGCGACCTGTGTAGTGTGGCAGATATAAACAGGGTAGTTGAAAAGTTTCCTGATTTATATGGCGTGATGATAGGGCGCGGACTGCTTGCCGATGGAGCTTTAGCTGCCGAATATAAATCAGCTTCTGGATTTACTCAGGAAGAACTGTATGCAAAGGTACGCCGTATGCATTCCATAATGTATGAACGCTATTCCGAGGTTATCGAAGGTGGAGATGCACAGCTTCTTCTGAAGATGAAATCCATGTGGGAATACTGGCTTCCCGAACTTGACAAGAAGAAAAGGAAAGCCATCCACAAGGCAAATAAGCTGTCAGTCTATCTGAACGAGGTAGAGGGAGTTAGGTAGTTTTCTTCAAATACTCAAACCCGATGCGGCAGTACAGGCACTTTTTCGGGTCACAGTAGTTCTTCTTCAACTGTATCAGAGCCTGACTGTCGCCTGCATGTGCAGCTTCCAGACCACATTCCTTCCACATTCGTGTGATGAAATTGTTTTCCGGTTTCAGCGTTTCAAGCATCTCTGAGGCACGAGCCGTAAGACGGTTTATTCCTCTGTGCTTTCCGTAGGCGTATAGAAATGGTATCACCGTATTGATAATCAACAGATTGATGGTTGATGTGCTTAGCCTCTTCTTTACTGGAGTTGATACTTCTCCGAAACAGTAGTGCGTAATCCAGTATTCCGAGGTATCGGTTTCAAGCATCGGCCTAAGCTGTTCTATAGTTTCAGCTTCAAGAATCCTTGACAGCAGTCCTTGCGATGTGTGATACAGTTTCGCCAGTTGGGCTATTCTTACGTGAGGGAAGTTTCCCGGGCGCATACGCAGCAGTTTCCATCGGCAGTTGTCCGAAGAGGTAAAACCGAATTTGTGTTTCAGATATACATATTCTTTCAGAAGTCTGTCAGTATATTCATCGTATGCGGCATCCAATAGCCCCGACTGTCCGAAGAATATAGCTTCTATTTGGAACAGACTGTCACGATGCTTGTCCACAGCCCTTAGTGGAATGGTCTGTGCCCACAGCTCGAATGCATCACTGTTGGTTCCGAAACCGAAGTTGCGTGCCAGAGTTATAAAGAAAACGTCCTCCCAGTTATTGTTATACTTTTCCATTAACTTTGTTATGCGTTCTGTCTTTTCCTCGAATCGCTCTATCTGGAGTGTGTTCAACCAACTATGCATCAATAGCTTCGACAGTGACGGAATGAGTTTGTAGCACGCAGGGTAGTGTGCCGTGCGTATCAGCTCGTTATAGCTGTCCACAAGATAAGTTGGGTAGTGTAGTTCCATTTGAGGAATCTTCTCCCCATTGGGTCGGCAAGGTTCGTAGTCGATATCGGATGCTATGTGCAGAATTACATTGTCGTAATCGGAATTTGTGTCATGATGATGTAACTTCCAGTCGGAAGCCTTAAGATGTATCTCTATGTTTCCTACCCATAACACACCGCCTATCTTAATCTTGGCATTGAAGAAATCGGGGCCTGCATTCGTGTTCCACAGTCCCGGGTCGATAACTTCCACTTCCAAGCCGTCTGTTGTCTGTAAAGGCTTAAGAGGGAAAAGTTTGTGTTTCCATACATAATGTAAAAGTTGTTCCATGCTAACGAGTGTAAATATTGCCTAAATGTAATGATTTATAATGAAAAGCATTATCTTTGTGGCTAAAATAAATCGAAAAATATGAAGATAGCATTAATTGGATATGGAAAAATGGGCAAAGAGATAGAAAAGATTGCCCTTTCACGCGGACATGAGATTGTTAGTATCATAGATATAAACAATACACAGGATTTCGAGTCGGAAGCGTTCCGCTCGGCTGATGTGGCAATAGAATTTACAGCCCCTTCTGTGGCTTACAACAACTGTTTGTCGGCCTTCAAGAATGGTGTAAAGGTGGTTTCAGGCAGTACTGGATGGATGAGCGAGCATGGGGACGAGATGCGCCGTATGTGTGTCGAAGAAGGAGCCACTCTGTTCTGGTCGTCAAATTTCAGCCTTGGCGTAGCTATTTTCTCTGCCGTAAACAAGTATCTGGCTCGTATAATGAATAATTTCCCGGGATATGATGTGTCAATGGTGGAAACTCATCACATTCACAAACTTGACGCTCCGAGCGGTACTGCCATAACTTTGGCCGAAGGAATTCTGGAGAACCTCGACCGTAAAGATAAATGGGTTATGGGTACACTTACCGCACCGGACGGTACTGTAACAGGTACTACTGAGTGTGCTGCAAATGAAATGCCTGTAAGCGCAATACGTCGCGACGAGGTCCCGGGTATCCACACCATAACATACGAATCTGAAGCTGATTCTATCATCATTACTCACGATGCCAAGAATCGCAAGGGATTTGCTCTTGGAGCAGTGCTTGCAGCTGAATATACTGCAGAGCATACAGGATTCTTAGGTATGAATGACCTGTTTAACTTTTAATTGTTTTGTCTGATTTTCAGCTTTTAATTCTTAATTCTTGATTCACAAAATGATACAGGCATCACGTAAACAATGGATAAAGTTTGCCATAGCAATGGTACTTTATTTAGCATTCATCATCTGGCTGAAGAGCTGGCTTGGTATAGTCGCCATACCATTCATCTTCGATGTTTATATAACAAAGAAAATACCTTGGACATGGTGGAAGAAATCTACCAATCCGCTTGTCGTAACCGTTATGAGCTGGGTGGATGCCATCGTATTCGCTCTGGTAGCGGTATATTTCGTCAATCTGTATTTCTTTCAGAACTACGTCATTCCGTCGTCTTCACTGGAGAAGTCGTTGCTTGTGGGCGACTATCTGTTCGTAAGCAAGATGAGCTATGGAGCAAGGGTTCCACAGACTCCGCTTCACATGCCGCTTACTCAGCACACGCTTCCGGTGTTCAATTGCAAATCGTATCTGGAATGGCCTAAATGGGATTATAAGCGTGTGGAAGCTCTCGGCCACGTACAGCTTAACGATATCGTAGTGTTCAACTTCCCTGCAGGTGACACTGTGGCTACAGCCATGCCGGCAGAGGATATCTACCGCATAAGCTATCAGGCAGGTAAGGAGCTTTCCAAGCCTATCGATATGTCTACACTCACACCGTTGCAGCAGCGCGATGTATATGACTACTATTATTCAGTAGGTCGCAGATATATCAATGAGAATAAGTCAATGTTCGGCGAAGTAGTGAGCCGTCCTGTTGACAGACGCGAGAACTACGTGAAACGTTGTGTAGGTCTTCCGGGACAGACACTCGAGATAAAAAACAAGATTGTTTATCTGGACGGCAAGGCAAACAAGGAGCCGGACAACGTACAGTACAGATATTTCGTGCAGACCACCCGTCAGCTCCCTGACGAACTGTGCAAGGAATTAGGCATAAGCCAGGAAGACCTTATGGCATACTATCCGCAGGAATCGGTATATAACATTCCGCTTACGGAAAAAGCCAAGGCTGCACTGCTTGCACGCAAGGATCTTGTGAAATCTATAACAGACGTTCCGGGAGATGATGCCGGAGGCTTGTATCCTGTAAACAAACTCACAGGATGGACAACCGACAACTACGGACCTGTATGGATTCCTAAGAAGGGTGAAACCATAGAACTGACAATAGACAATCTTCCTATATACGAACGCCCGATACATGTGTATGAAGGCAACAAGCTGGAAGTGAAGGACGGCAAAATATATATCAACGGTGAGGAAACAAATAAATATACCTTCCGTATGGATTATTACTGGATGATGGGTGACAACCGTCATAACTCTGCCGACTCACGTTTTTGGGGATTTGTTCCTGAGGACCATATCGTTGGTAAGCCAATCTTCATCTGGCTATCGCTCGACAAGGACAGAGGATGGTTCGACGGAAAAATACGCTGGAACAGACTGTTTAAATTTGTGGATAATATAAAGTAACCTTTTGAAACTCTGGCTGACATATATCAGAGTCATAGTCATAGTCGTGCTGGCGGTGATTATAGTCAGAACCCTGTTTGTCACATCATGTTTTATACCTTCTTCAGGCATGGAGAACACACTTTACCGAGGAGAAGGAGTCCTGGTGGGCAAATGGAGTTACGGATGGCGTGTGCCTCTGCAGTCGGTTTTCGGCTATAAAAGGTTGCTTCCTGCAGAAGTCAGGCAGGGTGATATCGTGGTATTCAACAATCCCATGCCTGCCGATACGTCATTGTCAGTGGACGGGAGAGAACTGTACATCAGCAGGTGTATAGGAACTCCGGGTGACACTCTGATGTTGAACAGTCAGCTTATGGCCGAAGGAACAGAAGTGTTCAGTCCTGATGCAAAAGCTCTTTATTCGTATCCGTCAGAAAAGGAAGAAACGATGGACAGCGTGTTGCATTCTTTAGGAATAACCGACAATCAGTTAGCCGGATATACTCCTGAGGGCAATTATATCAGAAGTTTCAGCTATTACGAACATTATCTCATAACCCAAAGACTTGACCGGCAGGTGAGACTTGCACCGCTTTATCCTGAAAACAGCCGTAAAGCATATCCTTTCGTGGTTCCGCAGAAAGGAGTCCCGGTAAAGATATACCCGTGGAATGCAGCTCTTATAGGCAATATGATAGCCTTCCATGAGAAACGCGCCGCATCTCTGAAAGGTGACACGGTGTATGTAGACGGCAAGCCGGTGAAAGAATATACATTCCTGCAGGATTATTACTGGATGGTGTCCAATGATCCTGTAAACATTAACGATTCGCGCCTGTTCGGCTTTGTGCCGGAGAATCATATCATAGGCAAGGCATTGAGAATATGGTATCCTTCGAAGAAGGGACGGTTCATGAAAAAAATTCATTAAACACAGAAGATGAAAAGTAAAGATATTATCCTCGGGTCGGCATATTTAGCTCCGGTTTCATATTTCGCAGCATTGTATTCTTGCAGAAAAGCTTATATTGAAAGATATGACCATTACATGAAGCAGACATACCGCAACAGATGCGTTATAGCCTCGGCTGACGGGCCTCTTGCACTGACCATACCTGTGGAGAAATCATCCGAAGGCAAGTGTGCCATGAAGGATATCAGAGTGTCGGAACACGGCAATTGGCGTCACGTCCACCGCAATGCGTTTGTGGCTGCATACAAGCAAAGCCCTTTCTTCGATTATTATGCCGACGAATTCAATGCCTTTTTTGACAGAAAATATGAGTTCCTTTACGATTTCAATATGGAACTCACTCAGTGGCTATGCGAGCAGATAGATATTCAGCCCGAACTTGTTCCTACAACGGAGTATATGGATACCTGCGAAGGTATTCTCGATTTGCGTGAGGCAATACATCCTAAGAAGTCTGCCGTAGATATGGCTTCATTCTATCGACCTGTACCATACTATCAGGTATTCGACTCCCGACACGGATTCCAACCGGATTTAAGTATTGTGGATTTGCTCTTCAATATGGGTCCGGAGAGTCTGTTGGTGCTGAGGGATAGTGTGAAACTATAAATCTGTTTTACGAGGCTGTGTCGCGAATAATCTCTATGCTTTAAGAACCTTAATCTAAAAGCATAGAGTTTTTTTTTGCTTACATATGTAGATTTATTAACTCACATATGTCAGCAAACATAATGTTTGAACTTTAATATTGCTTCCTCTTTTGATTTATATGTAATTTGCTTTCTGAAAAAAGCAAATTCTGCATGAAAACGCTTTCCGCAGAAAGCATTTCCGCCCAAATATGTAAAAAACACTAACACTTTTCATTATAAAGGAATATAATGTTACTTTTGCAAGTAATTTTCATACAGATGATAATAAATCTGTAATTGAAGCTTCTCATTGATTTAAATGGCGTTTAAACGGTATTTAAATACTGATGAAGCGTATTGCGTTTTTTCACAGAACGTTTACTGAACGCTCACTGAACGACTGATGAACGCCCACTGAACATGTTCATTTACCGTTCATCTTATGTTCACTTGCCGTTCATTAGCCGTTCACCGGAAAAACAGAAGGTTTAATTTAAGAGGTACTAATAAAAGGTTTAGAGTATGAATAACAACATTCCACCGATAACGAAAAATCTGCTTATCATCAATGTGCTGTGCTTTTTCGGCGCGATAGTGGCAGAAAGATATGGTATAGATGCCGACAAGATTCTGAGCTTGCACTTCTTTATGGCATCCGATTTCAATATGGGGCAGTTAGTGACATATATGTTCATGCACGCAGGATTTACCCATATTTTCTTTAATATGTTTGCGCTGTGGATGTTCGGGCGTGTGCTTGAACAGGTCTGGGGGCCTAAGAGATTTCTCATATATTATATGGTGTGTGGTATAGGTGCCGGACTTATCCAGGAGTTGGTGCAGTTCATTCAATACGAAACCACATTGGTAAATTACGATGGCGTACAGACATCCCTCGGAGTTATCCCTATGGAGGAATATCTCAACATGATGCGTACGGTCGGGGCTTCGGGTGCCATATATGGTATTTTGTTGGCATTCGGTATGCTTTTCCCGAACAGTCAGATGTTCGTATTCCCTCTTCCTTTCCCGATAAAGGCGAAGTTCTTCGTTATATTCTATGCTTTGGTGGAACTGTTCATGGGAATGTCTGCCAACGACAATGTTGCGCATTTCGCTCATCTCGGAGGTATGCTTTTCGGCTTGATTCTTATTTTATACTGGAGGAAGAAAAATGGCAGCGGACAGATTTACTACTGATTTGAAGTATAACTTCTTCGGTCGTGATATAGTAGGACGGCTGATACTGATTAACTGTGTGGTTTTCGTCTTTGTGGAGTTGGTAGGCATCTTTCTGATGCTTTTCAATGTCCCTTATAATCCTGTCGCGTCATATCTCAGTCTTCCGGCCTCATTGGAAACGTTTATATATCAGCCATGGTCGGTCGTAACGTATATGTTTATGCATGGCGGCATATTTCATATACTGTTCAATATGTTATGGCTGTATTGGTTTGGACGGTTGTTTCTGAACTTCTATTCGTCAAAACACTTGCGCGGATTGTATGTCCTGGGAGGATTGTGCGGAGGGCTGCTTTATATGATTTCGTACAATGTCTTTCCGTATTTTGAATACAGCAGAGAGATAGCGACACTTGTAGGAGCATCTGCATCTGTGCTTGCCATAGTTGTGGCTACGGCGGTCAGGGAGCCTGAGTTTCCGGTGCAGTTTATGTTTATAGGTACTGTCCGACTGAAATATGTGGCACTGTTTATGGTGCTCTTCGATTTGCTTTTCATGACTTCCAGCAATGCAGGAGGGCATATTGCTCATCTTGGTGGCGCAGCGGCCGGTTTCTGGTTCTCTACGGGATTGGCAAATGGCAATGATGTCACAAAATGGATTAATGCTGTTATCGATTTCTTTGCCGGAGGATTCAAACTGCCGAAACGTAAACCGAAAATGAAGGTACACTATGGCGAACGCCAGCAGCAATATGATTATAATGCGCGTAAGAAGGCTGATGAGGACGAGATAAACCGTATTCTTGAGAAACTGAGAAAGTCCGGTTACGGAAGTCTGTCGGAGGATGAGAAAAAGAAACTTTTTGATGCAAGCAGAAGATGAAATTCATTAGGAATACATTCAAGTTCTTTTTTCTGATTATAAATATCATTGTAGGTATATGTTTTCTGATATGTGCCTACAGTCCTATGATTTCGCCTGTGCAACATCCTTTGTGGGCATGTGCGGGACTTTTCATTCCGATATTCATAATCCTGAACCTGTGTTTTGTGGTGTTCTGGGCCTTTATGAAATGGAAAATGATGATTCTTCCTGTGGCTTTCTTTCTGTTGGGATGGAATTCGCTCATGTCCTATTCTCCGGTTAATTTTTCTGCAGAAGCTTCGGGAGGCGATACATTGGAGTTGCTGACTTATAATGTGATGCAGATGCAGCGTCAGAAAGCGGCCGACGGAAGCCGGGTAAATCCCGTGTTGGATTATATCAGAGAGTCCGGTGCGGATATAGTGTGTCTTCAGGAATATCCTGCACATAATGCAAAGATAAAGAGCGCATTGCAGAAGGTTTATCCCTACGTGAGGGTGCACACGGTGAACGGAAATTCCATGGCATGCTATTCCAAATATCCTGTTAAACTCATCGAGAATATAGATATAGAAAGTAGGAATAATGCCAGTGCGGCTTTCTCCGTCAAGTATAAGGAACATGATATACCTGTGATTGTCAATCACTTGGAATCGAACAAACTTGATGCCCACGACAAGGAGGTTTATACAGATATGCTAAAGTCGCCGAACGAGAATAAGGTGAAGAGCGGAAGCAAGTATTTGTTGAACAAACTGGCGGATGCAATGGCGATACGCGGCCCGCAGGCGGATGTTATCTCGGAATATATCGGGAAGAACTATTCTCCTTATATGATAGTGTGCGGCGATTTTAACGATACTCCTGTGTCGTACGTCCACAACAAGATTTCCGAGAAGCTGCAGGATGCATATATTGAGGCTGGAAACGGACTGGGAATAACTTATAACAGAAACTTCCTGTATTTCAGAATAGACCACATCATGGTGGGCAATGCCTACAGAGTATTGGATTGCCGGGTGGATGATTCTATTGATGCTTCCGACCATTATCCGCTGAGATGCAGATTGGAAATAAACTTTTAAGTTCTTAAGTTTTATAGTTTTTAAGTTGGTTAATGCTTACATAAAACTCAAGAACTCATAAACTTACAAACTCACAAACTCACAAACATATGAAACAAGTAATGATGGCTTTGGCTTTAGGCGGCATGGTATGTGCATGCGGCCAGAAACAGGCGGATACGGTAAATCCGTTTATGACAGAGTTCCAGACACCGTACGGGACTCCCGATTTTAACAATATCAAGTTAGAACACTATGAACCGGCTTTCTTGAAAGGTATCGAACAACAGAATGCCGAGATTAAGGCTATAGTGGAAAATCCTGCTAAACCTACTTTCGAGAATACTATCGTTGCACTTGACAACAGTGGCGAGATTCTGTCAAGAGTGGCAGGTGTGTTCTATGCTCTTACTGAGGCTGACACCAACGACGGACTTATGGCCTTGGAGGAGAAGATGGCTCCGGTATTGTCGGCTCACAATGACAATATCTATCTGAACATCGATTTGTATCAGCGTGTGGCTGCTGTTCACGAACAAGAGGCCAACGGAGAAATCCAGCTTACTACAGAGCAGCACTATCTGCTCGACAAGTATTATAAGAGATTTGTATCGTCTGGAGCTTCTTTAGACGCAGAAAGCCAGGAAAAGCTTCGCGAGATAAACAGAAAACTGTCTACTCTCTCGATAGAGTTCGGCAATCATGTATTGGCTGAGAATAATGCTTTCCAGTTGGTTATCGACAATGAGTCTGACCTTGCCGGTCTTCCTGAGTCTGTAATAGCAGGCGCAGCTACCGAGGCAAAGGCTAACGGTATGGACGGAAAGTGGCTTTTCACTCTTCAGGCTTCAAGCAGAACTCCGTTCCTGCAATATGCACAGAACCGCGAACTGAGAAAGAAGATGTATCAGGCATATACCAACATGGGTAACAACGGCGATGCCAACGACAACAAGGAGGTATTGAAGCAGATTCTTACTCTTCGTCTGGAAAAGGCTAAACTGATGGGATTCGACAACTATGCTCAGTACGTTCTTCAGAACAATATGGCCAAGACTCCTGAAAACGTGATGAGCTTCCTGAACGAGCTTTGGAAATATTCTATCAAGAATGCAAAGGCTGAGACTGCCGAACTTCAGAAGATTATGGATAAGGAAGGTAAAGGAGAGAAACTTGAGGCATGGGACTGGTGGTATTATGCAGAAAAGCTCCGTCAGGAAAAGTATAACCTGAATGAGGATGAAATCAAACCGTATTTCAGTCAGGATGATGTGAGAAACGGACTTTTCTATGTCGTAAACAAGCTGTATGGAATCACTCTCACAAAGGTTGATTCTATCTCTGTATATAATAAGGATGTAGAAACTTACATTGTGAACGATGCAGACGGTTCATTCCTCGGTGTGTTCTATTCAGACTATATGCCACGCTCAAGCAAGAGAAGCGGTGCATGGATGAGCAACTTCCGCGAACAGAAGGAGGGTGTACGTCCTATTATATATAATGTAGGTAGCTTTACAAAACCTGTAGGTGATGTTCCTTCGCTGCTTTCTATCGATGAGGCCCGCACTATGTTCCACGAGTTCGGACATGCGCTCCACGGAATGCTTTCACAGTGTAAGTACTATGGTGTTTCGGGTACATCTGTAGCACGCGATTTCGTAGAACTTCCATCTCAGATTATGGAACACTGGACTGTTGCTCCTGAAGTGATGAAAGTTTACGCTAAGCACTATCAGACAAGGGAAACTATCTCTGACGAGCTTATTGCCAAGATTGAGAACCAAGCTCTGTTCAACAGCGGATTTATGACAACTGAGCTTCTTGCAGCAGCAATTCTTGATATGGAATTCCATCTGCTGACTTCAACAGAAGGACTCGACGTTATGGCATACGAAAAGCAGGTTATGGATAAGCTTGGTTTGATTTCTCAGATTGCACCACGCTATCGTGCCACTTACTTCAACCATATCATCGGTGGATATGCAGCAGGATACTATGCTTACCTCTGGGCTGAAAGACTTGATGCCGATGCTTTCAGTGCGTTCGAGGAAAAAGGCCTGTTTGATGAGGCAACCGCTACTGCCTTCCGCAAGAATATTCTTGAAAAAGGTGGTTCGGATGATCCTATGAAACTTTACGTGGCTTTCCGCGGACAGGAACCAAGTATTGAACCGATGCTGAAAAACAGAGGACTGAAATAATACTGCAGTCTTAGAACTTGCATAACAATTGAAATAAAGGCACGACGCCCGGTGGATGAAAATATCTGTCGGGCGTCGTTCTATTTTATAGTCCTTGCTTATGTAAATTCATATTTCTTGCTTGCATAAAAATGTATTTTCCTTTACTGTATCTCTAAATATAACTTGTATTTATAAAAACAAAGATTGTATTTACATAAATATAAGTTTTGTTTATATATCTACAATCTGTATTTAGAAATAATGAAAAGAGGTTTATAACTTTGTATACCCGTGAAATTAAGTTATTTAGTAGGTGAAATAATTATATACTATGCTGTAATAAATCTGTAAAATAACGTTTTTGCGACCTTTTTTGTTCATATTTAGCAAAATATCAGCATTCTTTCAGCTATAAACAGAAAAAAAAGCTATATTTGCAACCTTGAAAAAACGTATTTAATCAAAAAAGTAAAATAAAATAAATTAAACTATCATGCAAAACAAAGGATTTGTAAAAGTCTTTGCGGTATTATTGACCCTTGCATGTGCCTTTTATCTTTCGTTCTCGTTCGTGACTCGTCATCACATGAAGCTTGCAGAACAGGACCCGAAGGGTGCGGCACACTACCTTGATTCTATGCAGAATGAAAAGGTATGGTTGGGAGTTTACTCGTTGAAAGACTGCCGTGAGATGGAGATTGGTTTGGGTCTTGACCTGAAGGGTGGTATGAACGTCATTCTTGAAGTGTCTGTTCCTGACGTAGTAAAAACACTCGCTGACAACAAGCCTGACGAGGCTTTCAACGCTGCTGTGGCTGAAGCTGCAAAACAGCAGATTACAAGTCAGGAAGATTTTATCACATTGTTCGTAAGAGAGTATAAGAAACAGGCTCCTGAAGGCAAGTTGGCTGAAATCTTCGCTACTCAGCAGTTGAAGGACAAAGTTAATACTCGTAGCACTGACGCTGAAGTAGAAGTTGTTCTTCGCGAAGAGGTTAAGGCTGCTGTAGAAAACTCATACAACGTATTGCGTACACGTATCGACCGTTTCGGTGTGGTTCAGCCAAACATTCAGACTCTTGAAGGAAAGATGGGCCGTATCATGGTCGAACTTCCTGGTATCAAAGAACCTGAACGTGTGAGAAAACTTCTCCAGGGTTCTGCAAACCTTGAGTTCTGGGAAACATACGAAGCTTCTGAAATCGTTCCTGTTCTTGCATCTGCAGACAGCCGTGCACGTGATATCCTTTCTGTTTCTGAATCAACAGACTCAGTAGAGGTTAAGGCTGAAGCAGCTACTCCTGCAATATCTGCAAAGGATAGTCTTACTGCTGCATTGAAGGGCGAAACAGCTGAAGCAAAGGTAGACATGGAACAGTTGAAGAAGGAACATCCTTTGTTGTCTGTTCTTCAGTTGAACCAGAGCGGTGTAGGCTGTATCGTAGGTTATGCTGACTATAACGACACTATCCAGATTAATAAAGTGTTGAACATGAAGGAAGTGAAGAGCATCCTTCCACGCGACCTGAAACTTATGTGGGGTGTTAAGGCCTCGGATATGGACAAGACAGGCCGTATCTTCGAACTTTATGCTATCAAGTCTACTCAGCGTAACGGACGTGCTCCACTTGAAGGTGACGTTATCGTAAATGCACGCGATGAATTCGACCAGTTCAACAAGCCATGTGTAAGCATGTCTATGAATACAGAAGGTTCTCGTCGTTGGGCAGTTCTTACAAAACAGAACATCGGTCGTGAAATAGCTATCGTACTTGACGGATACGTTTACAGTGCTCCACGTGTAAACGGTGAAATCACCGGCGGAAACTCACAGATTACAGGTAACTTCACTCCTGAGGTAACAAAAGACTTGGCTAACGTATTGAAGTCAGGTAAGATGCCTGCTCCTGCACGTATCGTTCAGGAAGATATCGTAGGTCCTTCTCTTGGTCAGGAATCTATCAATCAGGGTATCATGTCATTCATCGTTGCCTTGATTGTTCTTATGGTTTACATGTGTGCAATGTACGGCTTCATCCCGGGTATGATTGCCAACCTTGCATTGTTCGTAAACTTCTTCTTCACACTTGGTATCCTTACTTCATTCCATGCTGCACTTACTATGTCAGGTATCGCCGGTATGGTATTGTCACTCGGTATGGCTGTGGATGCTAACGTGCTTATCTATGAACGTACTAAAGAAGAGCTTCGCGCAGGTAAGGGTACTCGTCAGGCATTGTCTGAAGGTTACTCAAATGCGTTCTCGGCTATCTTCGACTCTAACTTGACTTCTATCATCACCGGTATCATCCTGTTCAACTTCGGTACAGGTCCTATCCGTGGTTTCGCCACTACATTGATTATCGGTATCCTCTGCTCATTCTTTACAGCAGTGTTCCTGACTCGTATTGTTTACGAACACTATATGAACAAAGACAAGTGGTTGAACCTTACATTCACAACAGGTATCTCTAAGAACCTGATGCAGAATGTACACTATAACTTTATGGGTGCAACTAAGAAGGCATTCACATTCTGGGGTATCGCTATAGCAGTATGTATCGTTTCATTCTTTGTTCGTGGTCTTGCACAGAGTATCGACTTTACAGGTGGACGTAACTTCGTAGTTCAGTTCGAACAGGTAGTTCAGCCTGAAACAGTCCGTAACCTTCTTCAGCCAAAAGTTGGTGATGCAAACGTACAGGCTATCGCTCTTGGTACAGACGGTAAGACTATCCGTGTGACTACTAACTACCGTATCGAAGAAGACTCTCCAACTATTGATGCTGAAATCGAAGCATTCCTTTATGAATCTTTGAAAGAAGGCAATTTGCTTGGCGAAGGTACAACACTTGAAATTTTCATCGACCGCGATAACCGTGCCGGAGGTTCTATCATCAGTTCTCAGAAGGTAGGTCCAAGTGTGGCTGACGATATCAAGACTTCTGCTATCTGGTCTGTAGTATTGGCTCTTATAGCAATCGGTCTTTATATCCTTATCCGATTCAACAATATCGCATTCAGTATCGGTGCTACTGTTGCTTTGGCGATAGATACACTCCTGATTATTGGTGCTTACTCATTGTTCTACGGTATTGCTCCATTCTCACTTGAAATTGACCAGACATTCATCGGAGCTATCCTGACAGCTATCGGTTACTCTATCAACGATAAGGTTGTTATCTTCGACCGTGTGCGTGAGTTCTTCGGACTCTATCCACAGCGCAACCGTATGCAATTGTTCAATGACTCACTGAATACAACACTTGCCCGTACAATCAATACTTCGCTCAGTACACTTATCGTATTGTTGAGTATCCTGATTCTCGGTGGTGACAGCATCCGCAGCTTCGCTTTTGCTATGATACTCGGTGTTGTAATCGGTACACTTTCTTCATTGTTCGTAGCTTCTCCTGTAGCTTATCTTACTATGGGTAACAAGATGCCTGAAGGTGAAAAGAAAGCTTAAGCATAAATTGATATAAAATAAAAAATCCCGACCGCTTAATAACGGCTGGGATTTTTTATTTTTGGTATAATTCTATTTACTAACAACTAAATACTAAAAACTACTTCTCAAACTTCTCTTTTAACTTCGCAAGCATATCTCTTGTCATCACATCCAAGTCATACTCCGGTTTCCATCCCCATTCTTCGCGTGCGCAAGTGTCATCGAGTGAGTTAGGCCATGAATCAGCTATTGCCTGTCTTAATGGGTCAACCTTGTAATTCATCTGGAAGTCAGGTTCGTATTCTTTAATCTTATTGAATATGATTTCCGGGTCAAAGCTCATTGAGGCTATATTGAACGAATTGCGGTGGATGAACTTGCTTGGGTCGGCTTCCATTATCTCTATGGCAGCACGGAGAGCATCCGGCATGTACATCATATCCATAAAGGTACCTTTGGCTATAGGGCATTCGAAAGTCTCACCTTTTGCGGCAGAATAATATATGTCAACAGCATAGTCGGTAGTACCGCCTCCCGGAGGGGTGACGTACGAAATCAGTCCCGGAAATCTTACCGAACGTGTATCTACACCGAATCTTGTGAAGTAATAATCGCTTAGAAGTTCTCCTGAAACCTTAGTTACTCCATACATGGTTCTCGGATTACGGATAGTGTCCTGGGGAGTTTTGTCTTTTGGAGTATTATTGCCGAAAACACCGATTGAGCTTGGAGTAAATACTGCACAATTCATTTCTCTTGCCACTTCCAGCACATTGAACAGGCCTCCCATTCCAATTTTCCATGCAAGTTGAGGCTTGGCTTCTGCAACAGCCGACAAGAGAGCTGCAAGATTATAGATAGTGTCAATCTTGTATTTTGAAACAGTGTCCGCTATCTGTTGTGAGTTTGTGATGTCCACAATCTCGCACGGACCTGATTCTCTGATTGCTTCGTTTGGTTCTGCGCCGGGAATATAACCTGCAACTATATTGCCATTATATATCCCTCTTAGCTTCATGGTAAGTTCCGAGCCTATCTGGCCCGTGGAACCGATAATAAGGATATTTTTCATAAATAAATTTTGTTTGGTTAATCACTTTATATTACAAAGATATTCATTGTTTAAATAAATATGAAAAAAATATTCGTTATAAATGCTGAAAATCGAAAAAAAAATCGGAACTTTGGCCTGATACAATTTGCATTGTGCCTTAACGAAAGCTTTTAATCTGAGAAACATTATTTATTAACCTCATAAAAGAATATCTATGTACGGAAAATTTCAGAACTATCTGGCAGAAGAACTTTCTAATATCGAAGCAGCCGGATTATACAAAAAAGAAAGAATTATTACTACTCCACAGCGTGCGGATATCAAAGTAAATGCAGGAGAAGATGTGTTGAACTTCTGTGCCAACAACTATTTGGGACTGTCTGACAATAAACGCCTGATTGAAGCTGCCAAAGCTGCTATGGACACTCATGGCTACGGAATGTCGTCAGTACGTTTTATCTGCGGAACACAGGACTTGCACAAACAGCTTGAGGCTGCCATCTCTGATTATTTCAAGACTGAAGATACGATACTGTATGCAGCATGTTTCGATGCCAACGGAGGATTGTTCGAACCTCTTCTCACTGAAGAAGATGCTATCATATCGGATGCACTGAATCATGCATCAATCATTGACGGAGTACGTTTGTGTAAGGCTAAACGCTATAGATATGCCAATGCTGATATGGCTGATTTGGAACGTTGCCTGCAGGAAGCACAGGCTCAGAGATTCCGTATTATTGCTACTGACGGTGTGTTCTCTATGGACGGTAATGTAGCTCCTATGGACAAGATATGCTACCTTGCCGAGAAATACGATGCCTTGGTAATGGTGGACGAATCACACTCTGCCGGAGTTGTAGGCCCTACAGGCCACGGTGTAGCCGAGCAGTTTGGTGTTTACGGCCGTGTGGATATCTTCACAGGAACACTTGGCAAGGCCTTCGGTGGTGCTATGGGCGGTTTCACTACAGGTAGAAAAGAAATTATAGATATGCTCCGTCAGCGTTCTCGTCCGTATCTGTTCTCCAATTCAGTTGCTCCGGCCATTATCGGTGCCAGCCTTGAGATGTTCAAGATGCTTAAGGAGAGCGACAGCCTACATGACAAACTGATGGAGAATGTAAACTATTTCCGCGACAATATGCTTGCCGCAGGATTCGATATCAAACCTACTCAGAGCGCCATCTGTGCAGTAATGCTGTATGATGCAAAACTTTCGCAGGACTTTGCAGCCCGCATGCAGGAAGAAGGAATATACGTTACAGGATTCTACTATCCGGTAGTTCCGAAAGGACAGGCCCGCATACGTGTACAGTTGTCGGCAGGCCACGAACGTGCACATCTTGACAAGGCTATAGCAGCTTTTATAAAAGTAGGAAAGGAATTGGGTGTAATAAAATAAGACTGCATATAAAAAGAAGCACAGAGTAATGCATTTCGCAATGTATTATTTGTGCTTCTTTTTTATGCATTATATAATGCATTCATTGATTGGACTTTCTTTTGTACCCTCGAGGGGAATCGAACCCCTATCTAAAGTTTAGGAAACTTCTATTCTATCCGTTGAACTACAAGGGCGGTTAATACTGAGCAATTTGCAAATGTTTTGCAAATGCATTGCAAAAATACATCTTTTTGGTGATTATGCAATAATTTATGTGAAAAAAAACGTATGATTATACGTTTTGTAGAAAAATATTGCAGTATTATTGTTTTTTTGAAAGAAGTTTTCCATTTTTGTAGACAATAATATTTTTGAAAATTTAAAATTGCAACATTATGGCAGAAGAGATAACAGTCAAGGAGATTGACGAAGTGGTAGTACGCTTCTCAGGAGACTCTGGCGACGGTATGCAGTTGGCCGGAAATATGTTTTCCAATATATCAGCTACTGAGGGAAATGACATCAGTACTTTCCCTGATTATCCTGCAGATATACGTGCTCCGCAAGGTTCGCTTACCGGAGTATCAGGATTCCAGGTACACATCGGTTCCGGAAAGGTTTATACTCCGGGTGATAAATGCGATGTGTTGGTAGCTATGAATCCGGCAGCCCTTAAGACACAATATAAGTTTTGCAAACCACAGTCTGTGATTATTATAGATACAGATTCTTTTACCAAACGCGATTTGGAAAAGGCACAGTTCCAGTTGGAAAATCCTTTCTCTGAACTTGGAATAAAGAACGAAGTGGTAGAGGCATCCATCACAACCATGTGTAAGGAATGTCTGAAAGACAGCGGACTGGACAACAAGTCTATCCTCCGTACAAAGAATATGTTTGCTTTGGGCTTGGTATGCTGGCTCTTCCAGCGTGATGTAAAGATAGGAGAGAAAATCCTGCGCGAGAAGTTTGCCAAGAAACCAGAGATAGCTGAGGCCAATGTACAGGTACTTTATGCCGGTTATCAGTTCGGTGCAAATACCCATGCATCTGTTTCCATGAGTTACAGAGTTCCTTCAAAGAACCAGAAAGCTCACGGACGCTATATGGATATAAACGGTAATAAGGCTACATCCTACGGACTCATTGCTGCGGCAGAAAAAGCCGGATTGCAGCTCTACCTCGGTTCGTATCCTATTACTCCGGCTACAGATATACTTCATGAACTGTCAAAACATAAATCACTCGGAGTAAAGACCGTTCAGTGTGAGGATGAAATCGCCGGATGTGCTTCGGCTGTGGGAGCTGCATTTGCAGGAGCTTTGGCTGTAACTTCCACTTCAGGTCCTGGTGTATGTCTTAAGAGTGAGGCTATGAACCTTGCCGTAATAGCAGAGTTGCCTTTGGTCATTGTGAACGTACAGCGCGGTGGCCCTTCTACAGGTCTTCCTACAAAATCAGAACAGACAGACCTTCTTCAGGCACTCTACGGACGTAACGGCGAAAGCCCTATGCCGGTGATAGCAGCATCATCACCTACAGACTGTTTCGATGCAGCATATACAGCCTGCAAGATAGCTTTGGAGCACATGACTCCTGTCGTACTTCTTACAGATGCATATATTGCCAACGGTTCTGCAGCATGGAAATTGCCTGATTTGAACGAATATCCATCCATCAATCCTCCATATGTAACTCCTGAAATGGCTTCATACTGGACTCCGTTCCTCCGCAATTATGAAACAGGCGTACGCTATTGGGCTAAACCTGGCACTGAAGGATTCATGCACCGTATCGGCGGATTGGAGAAGAGCAGCGAAACGGGTGCTATCTCTACAGAACCTGAAAACCATCATCTCATGACTCAGCTCCGTGCAGAGAAAGTAGCCAAGATAGCCGATACACTGCCATTGCTCGAAGTGGAAGGAGAAGAGGATGCAGACCTTCTGATAGTAGGTTTCGGCGGTACATACGGACATCTTCATTCAGCCATGGATATACTCAATGCCAGTGGCAAGAAAGCTGCCCTTGCACACTTCCGTTTCATCAATCCGCTTCCTAAGAACACAGAGGAAGTACTTCGCAAGTACAAGAAGATTGTCGTTGCGGAACAGAACATGGGACAGTTTGCAGGCTATCTGCGCATGAAGATAGAAGGATTGCATTTACATCAGTTTAATCAGGTAAAAGGTCAGCCTTTCGTTGTACAGGAATTGGTTGACGCTTTCACTAAAATAATGGAGGAATAATCTATGAGCGAAACAAAATATACAGCAGCCGATTATAAAGCAGGACAGCCTCGCTGGTGTCCGGGATGTGGCGACCATGCTTTCTTGAATTCATTCCATAAAGCATTGGCAGAAATTGGAACTGCTCCTAAGGACATAGCCGTAATATCAGGTATCGGATGTTCGTCACGTCTGCCTTATTATATGAACACATACGGTATGCACACCATTCACGGACGTGCAGCAGCAATAGCAACAGGTGTGAAAGTAGCCAACCCTCAGCTGACAGTATGGCAAATCTCAGGTGATGGCGACGGTCTTGCCATCGGTGGTAACCACTTCATCCATGCCATCCGCCGTAATGTGGATATCAACATCATACTTCTGAACAATCGTATCTACGGATTGACTAAAGGACAGTACTCGCCTACATCGGAAAGAGGATTTGTCAGCAAGTCATCGCCATATGGAACAGTGGAAGACCCGTTCCGTCCGGCAGAACTTTGTTTCGGAGCCCGTGGACGCTTTTTTGCACGTTGTGCTGCAGTAGACGGCAATCCGTCTGTAGAAGTTCTTAAAGCGACCGAAAAGCATAAAGGAACGTCTGTAGTAGAGGTATTGCAGAACTGTGTAATCTTCAACGACGGAACTCACAATTCTATAGCCAAGAAAGAAGACCGTGAGCGCAACGCCATCTATCTGGAACATGGCAAACCTATGCTGTTCGGTCCTAACAAGGAATTCGGACTTATGCAGGAAGGCTTTGGCCTGAAGGTCGTGAAACTTGGTGAGAACGGTATCACCGAAAAAGATATCCTTGTCCACGATGCACACTGCATGGACAATACCCTGCAGCTGAAACTTGCCCTTATGGAAGGGCCTGACTTCCCTATTGCTCTCGGAGTAATCCGCGATGTTGAGGCTCCTACATACGAACAGGCTGTAGAAGACCAGATAAAGGAAGTGTCAGAAAAGAAGAAATATCACAATTTTGCCGAACTTCTCGATACTAACGATACTTGGGAGATTTAATAATCAGATTATTACTTAAAATTAAAACGGAATGTTTCGCTAAAGATACATTCCGTTTTTTATTATATCTAATGGTGCTTTTATTATTAATTTGAATCAGTAGTTAAAAATAAGTTAGAGAAATGCGATGGCTACCTTTCCC
>George_p2__coassemble_736_pt1 | contig 26731 bp, 19 predicted proteins | sample George_p2__metabat2_high_PE_021 | metagenome-assembled genome bin George_p2 | reverse complement strand
CATGTCTTGTCAGATACTATTATGTGAAGGAATAACAAGAAAATATGATAAAAATGGCATATTGGGTGATTTTAATATATCATCTCAATAGGCCATTTCATTTTTAAGGACATTTACTGAATATCCCGATTTAATAATTTTCACGACATCCACATCTGCAGTAAGCCAATTATAACTATCCGCCAGAGTATGATACCATCACCAATTACCTAATCAAAAGTATTAAGATAATCTCCAAAGACTATCAAAAATAATCACCCATATTAATATTTCACAATGAAAGCACCAAATCAGCCAACAATACCGCAGATTCCTGTTCTTCTTTTGGAGCATCCTTTGGTTTCCATGCCACTATAAAACGTACCGTTGCAGACTTTACGTCATATCCTCTTTCCTTCCATTCCATCAATGTATATTGCATTTTCTGAGATAATCTACCTACAGGCTTGTTATTAACGGTTTCATAAAGAGTAAAATCTCTGTAAATCAACTGATTTCCTGACTTCAAGGATAAGACCTCACGCTTTATTCCTTTAAAATAACCCAGAAAGACATCTTTATGTGACAACTGTAGGACTATTTCTTCAGGCATGGAATATTGTTTATCATCAACAGAATATTTGTCAGCTCCAAGACGGCTGAATAAATCACAGTTGGTGTGTATAAACAATCTGTTTTTGGCACGTGTGATGCCTACATAATAACGGCGCATAAGATTGTCATCTTTGATATACCCTCCAGATATCAGCATATAGACATCATCAAACTCACATCCCTTTGACTTATGGATAGTAGATACCACTACCTCCGCACCTGACAGGTCACAGAAATCTTCCAATGAAGATTCCATAACAAACTCCTTAAAGTCATTGAAATATTTGTTTTTATTAGTCTGTTCAAACAATTCTGTACAACGCTTCACATATGACAGACTTTGGCTTCCATTGTATGCGGCAAATGTAGCCTGTTTGGCTTCCTGCCACAAATCATCAGATATCAACGGACTACTTACACGTTTGGATATATATTTCATCAGATACCTCACTTCGGCCATATTGCAAAAGGCAAAACCATCCATCGACTGTATCAACTTGGCACTTATGCCATATCTTCTTAATAAAGCAGTAATAATTACCGATTCCTCATTAGTATGAGTTAGAACGCATGATGTACCTCCTTTCTTGTTTTGCAGAAGTTTATCAACCAACGGCAGGTACATATAATCCGAAACATGACGCGTAACTTCCACCCAACCATTTTCTTCTCTTTTTGAAATGATTGGTGTAGTTTTCATTCTGTTGGAAATATATCTCACGAAACTGTTGGCAAAGCGAACGGGATGTGAAGCACTACGGTAGTTCTCTGTAATTTCTATAAATCTGCTTCCCGGCTGTTGCGACATACGGAACATATATCCAGAATCCGAACCACGAAACTCATAGATATTCTGGTCGTCATCACCAACCGCTATCACACGCATATCCTCATTGTTTGACATCAGAGCTTTTACAAGTGCAAATTCTTCCGCTCCCATATCCTGCGTCTCATCTATTACAAGAACGGTCTTCCCTATCCTGTTTGGTTCTACATCACCATTGTTTATCATTTCCGCGGCTTTGGCTACAACATCCTTTACTTCATCAAGATTGCCTATCCTGCCGAGCAAATCAAAACAATAGGAATGGAATGTCTTTATCTCAACGAAATGTGCGGCATTACCAATCAGTCCCATAAGCCGTTGCTTGAACTCTGTAGCTGCAGCACGTGAGAAAGTAAGCATAAGAAGTTGCTCATGTTTTACATCTTCCATCAGAAGCAGTGAAGCAAGTTTATGTACAAGTACGCGCGTTTTACCGCTTCCGGGACCTGCTGCAACTACAATACAGCGTGATTCCTTATCGGATATTATCTCCATCTGACGTTTAGACAGTGCACCAAACAACTGCTTATATTTCCCCGGAGTGATATTTCTTTGTATCTCACTCACCCTTTCTCCCTTGAAATATTTGGTAACGAACTTTCTGTAATCCATCTGGAAATAGTCCTGCACATACTGTAATGCGGCATTATAATCTTTTACCATAAGATTGGCATACTCGCCAACTATATGTACCTGCTGTATTTTCTGCTTATAGAATTCATTAAGCATACGATAATCGTCAATCTTATATCTCGACTTATTATCCTTTATCCTTCTGATATCCATAGTATTATACAATACGAGGAAACCTCCTTCCAATTTTAAGGCACCTATTTTTGACAGATATAGAAGAGCTTCCTCCACATCTTCCAACTGCAAACTTTCAAGTCCTCCGAACAACGATTGCGGACTGGACTTTATCATATTGTACAATTCCACTACAGAAAATTGAACAGCCTTACTCTGTTTATCCTCTCTTTCAGCTTCAGCCGCCAACTTATAAAGCCATTCTACGGCAAAACGTCCCACTTCAAGCCTTTTCTCAAAACGCCTTAACGTAGATTCCATATCAGCCAGACGACGGATTTCCATATTATGTCCAGGATCTTCTTTCTTGCGCGTATAACCCTTTACTGTAAGGAAATATAACAATGTACGGATATCTTTCTCTTTAGATGTAACTATGCCTTCTTTTACCGCATTGTCATTCAACTGTTTACACGATATATGCAATGATTCATCAGGTATATGATTAAGAATATACTGCTCAAGTTTTGCGAATTTTTCAAGAATAAGACGTGACTTGCGTTCCGAGTCACCGGCATCAAGCAAATAAGCCGATATATCTCTACTGTCGGCCAATATACCTTCCTGACGCATTCTCTCGACAACAGATACCACCTCCCATTTGTTCAGTCCAAGAATATCTGCAAGATAATCGACACGTGACTCTGCCTCAGAGTCCTGTGCCTTTGCTATGTTTTTCTGCGAAATAAGAGATTTTATAATCCTCACGGCATTCTCTATCTCATCACTTCCGAAAAGTAGAGAAGCAGACAGACGACCACGTGCCTCGTCCATATTTTTTACCGTAATGCCGGTGGCATATACATGAGGAACGTTGTTTCCACGTTCAAGATATCCGCTTTGTTCCAATGCAGCCAAAGCCGTCCTCACACGTGTTTCTATGTCAGAAACGGAATCATCCCATCCTGCCTGTCTTGCAATCTCCAGAGCCGAACAGCACACTCGCATACGCTGTTTTGTAAGGTCTTTTACAGCCTTCCACACTTGCTGTATCTCGCTGATACTCAACTTCGTCTGGTTAAGTAATATGAAATGTTTGTCCAGGTCATTGTCACTGTACAGAACGTAACACTTAGCGTCAAGTTGCGGGTCGCGCCCTGCCCTACCGGCTTCCTGCACATAGTTTTCCAAGGAATCAGATATGTCATAATGTATCACGAGTCCAACATCTTTCTTGTCAACACCCATACCGAATGCGGATGTGGCCACAATTATACGCACCTGGTCATTCATGAAAGCATCCTGGTTGGCTATCTTCTCGTCCGAATCCATCTTTCCATTGAAAGGCAAAGCCTTAAAACCGTCACGTGACAGTCTGACAGCAAGGTCTTTCGTTCGCTTGGTACGTGACACATAGACAATAGTAGGACAATCCGTATCAGAAACAAGATGCCTTAGTTTAAGATATTTATCTTCGTCTGTTTCTGCATATATCACCGAATACCGCAAATTGGTTCTCGATGCAGAAGAGGCAAAGAGTTCCAAATCAAGATCCAACGTCTGCTTGAAATAATCGCAAATATCCTGTACTACTTTCTGTTTGGCCGTAGCGGTAAAACATGAAACAGGAATAGGATTCTTACACTTCTTCTTTTTCTGATATTCCTTTATAAACTTTCCTATATAAAGATAATCTACTCTGAAATCCTGTCCCCAGGATGAAAAGCAATGTGCCTCGTCTATTACAAACCTTACTACATGACGGGCCAGGAGAATCTTTTCAATAGTTTTCGAGCGAAGCATTTCAGGCGCGATATACAAGAGCGAAGCATCACCGTTCTGCACACTCTGAATGGACGATGCCCTCGTGATTGGGTCAAGCAAACCATTTATAGTAACAGCATCTGTTATACCTCGGTCGGACAGATTGTCAACCTGATCTTTCATCAACGACTGTAGCGGAGAAATCACTACCGTCAGTCCATGGACGATACGCCCTTCCATAAGTGCCGGCAACTGAAATGTAAGTGATTTTCCTCCGCCGGTAGGGAATATTGCCAAAAGAGATTTACCATCCACAGCAGCCCTTGCGGCTTTCTCCTGAAGCGGCTCACCGTCGTAGGTTCTGAACTTATCATAACCGAAAAAAGCTTTCAGATTTTGTACCACATCGAGCTGAGAATTACAATAATCGCAACCTTCAATGCATCTTTTATTACGCAACTCTTTAACAATGTATTCCACCTCCGGGAAATTACGGAGCACCCATCCGGGCGTAATGGAACGATAATCCGTGGTATCTATAAGAGCCAGTGCATATGCCAATTCGCATGGGTAACGATGAATGAACGTTTCAATATCAGCATGCTGACATATCTTCTTTGCATAAAGACGATTTATCACTTCGGACAAGAGGTCTTCGCCCAAATACTCCGCACCAACCATACTGAGGAAGCCTTCAAACTCCTCTTTTCCTCTCAAGAGTGATGCAAACATTTTTTGCTTTTCATCCTGAAGCGATTTCCAGCGCGATATCTCATCAAATAGCAAATTCTTGGCTTTTTCGCAATCGTTTACGGGATTGTTCAACTGGTCGTTAATCAGTTTGTCATCTTTTATAAGTCTATGATACGGACGTTCAGGAAACAATAATGGAGAAACGTAGAGGGTATCAACCAAAAGCCAACGGCAAGGTTCATCTTTGAACAGATATTTCGCATCGTGATGAATTATATTATGTCCACAAAGATAATCCACATCGGAAAGGAACTGCAACAATTCCTGTTTCGCAGCCTTATGGAAAACCGCATCATCATATCTGAGAGCACCAATATCATGTATGACGCGGTCTTTCACACCGACCTCCAAATCTATGAAAGCATAGCGCAATGAATCATACGACACATTCTTTTCGCCGACAACACCATTAGCACTGCCGGTATCTTTAATTCCCATCAGACGGCTCCAGATTGACATATATCAGATTATTTATGAATTATTATTGTAACGGCGGTTACTGTAACCACGGTTACAATTAATTAACTACACTCCACGTTCATTTCTTAAATCAAACAATGTTTTTCCTCCAAAACTGAAATATTTTGGACCTTGATAAGCTCCGGAGGTATTTTGTTTTTCTTCAGGCAGAAAGTTGGCTGTAAATGCAGAAAGGCTATAAAGACGACCTTCGTATTCTATTTTATCATCGCTGGCAATTCTGACAGAAATTCCGAGAGGGTCAAATACTATATAATCGTCAACTTTCAAGCCTATCATATGGAACTTGAATGGAGGTTTCTGTGCCTTACGCTGTTTTTCTTTCGTTTCGGCTTCAATCATTTTATCCTCATCCTTACTATTGCTGACTACAGGTTTTCCATCAACATATACAGACAATTCCGCATCGTCAAGAAGGTCGGCTATATCGCGCATGATATCCAATGCAACAGACGGAGGTATATTAAAGAACTCACGATTTTGTCTGATACGCAAATCTGTCAATCTGTCTATCTGCTTGTGTATCTGTTTTTCAACCTTAGAATATTTCACAGTCCTTAGTGTGGCATATATTTCGAAAGGCAAGGGCACAGCTGTATTGTCAAGTTCCTTACTTCGCACATCTACAGGACGAGAACTCTTACCAATCTTAACCCAATCTTCCCTAAAACTCGGATTTGTCAATATATACACGTATCCAGGTTCGTTGTTTTCCATTATATTACGATTATAAATTATTCACAAATGTAATCAATTATTACTTATAATAAAAACTTACCCCATCGTAAACACCCAATGGTCGCCGGAACTTTCATTCTCATTATAACAAAAGCCTTCCCATTCGAATGACTTTATCTGTTCCGGATTTTCTATACGGTTCTTAAGGATAAAACGTGTCATTTCGCCACGACACATCTTGGCATATATTACTACTGTGGAAAGTTTGCCATTCTTATATACTTGGAAATCGGCAGTTATGACTCTGACTTCACGGCAGACACGTTTCCAGTCGAAAAGTTCTTTCATTTCATTACTGGCAAGGTTTATCAGGACACCGCCCTGCTTCTTTATCTCCGCTATGAAAAAGTCAGTAAGTACAGGTTTCCAGTAATCAAACATACTTATGTTTCCTCTTTCCGGTAGCTTTACGTCACCTTCGAGACGGTAATTTTTTATTACATCAAGCGGACGCAGAAGTCCGTAAAGGAAAGATGTTATGAAAAGATGCTCTTGCGAATACCTGAAATCGTCATCAGAGAAATCCTTTACTGCAAGGCGCTTGAACACCATTCCTGTGTACGACAAAATAGCAGGCAGACCTTCATTATCGTCCGAGAAGAAATTGTGATATCTGAAGTAATTCTCGGCTGCAAGCTTGGAATTTATTTTCAGCAAACGCCCTAACTCCTCACTGCTGAATTGCGATATATCCATTACGTTTTGCTTTGCTTCGTTCAGAAAAAATGGCTGAGTAGTAAATGGAACTTTCTGTTTGCTGTGTGCCGTCATTGTCTTGGCACAGGATATGTATATCATCATACGCGAATACAGTTACTGTTTAACGATAAAAATTACTGACACCCTTTCACTCCATATATATAGTCAGCCCAAATACGGGCAGCTGTTTCAACCATCTTCGCGCATGGACGTTTGGCATAATATGCACTGGTCCTTGCCTCAGGAGTAGAAACGATAGGTTCTTTCTTAGACAGTCCCAAAAGGTCGGCACAACGCAACGCTCCTGTATCTTCCTTGAACTTTGCAGCCAGTTCCTGAACCAATGCATATGTAGCAGCCTTACCCTCACGGTCTTCTCCATCAACAGCTCCTTTCTCCAGACCTACCAACATGAACAATCCGCAAGCTGCACCACAAGTTTCACGCATACGGCCAATACCGCCGCCAAATGCCGACGACATCTTCAGCGCCTGTTCTGTAGTAAATCCGTACATATCGGCAAATGCAGCCACAACCGACTGCGAACAGTTATATCCTTCCTTGAAAAGCGATACAGCCTTTTCTATTCTTTCTTCTTTTGTCATCTTCTCACACCGCTACGTTGTTAATAATTTTTCCTTCGATAAAGCTTTTCAGATTCATTACAGTCTGATTCATCAGTCTTGTGCGTGCCTCGTACGTTGCCCATGCGATGTGTGGAGTAATGAAACAATTGTCCAGGCCCAAGAGTGGATTATTCTCCATAGGCGGTTCATTCACCATGACATCAAGACCGGCCGCTTTGATACGATGCGCTTTAAGAGCCTCGGCCAAATCGTTCTCGTTTACCAGTCCGCCACGTCCTGTGTTTATGAGTATGGCAGATTCTTTCATCAATGACAGATGATGCGCGTTTACTATCTCTACTGTCTTATCATTCAGCGGACAATGAAGACTTACTATGTCCGAATTGCTAAATACCTCTTCCACTGAAGCGGCCTTTGCCATACCTTCAGGCAAAGCCGACTGCGACTTGCTGGTATATACTAAAACTTCCATACCGAAAACGCGTGCTATACGTGCAGTAGCAGAACCGGTGTTTCCGAAACCGATGATACCGATTCTCTTACCATAAAGCTCCATCAGCGGACTGTTGGTATATGAGAAATCAGCCTGTCTACTCCACACTCCAGCATGAGCTTCTTCAGCATAGCGACCAACGCTGTGAGTTATATTAAGTATATGTGCAAACACCATCTGAGCCACAGACTCCGTACTGTAGGCTGGTATATTTGTCACTACTATTCCAAGTTCCTTTGCCACGGCGATATCTACCACGTTATACCCTGTGGCAAGCACTCCAACATATTTCAGTTTTGGCATATTCCGCAAAGCAGCAGCATTCAGTACAGTCTTATTCGTCAATACAGCTTCAGCATCGGCTGCACGCTCCAACAGTTGTTCAGGCGATGTCCTGTCGTATACTTTCAGAGTACCCAATTTCTCCAATTCATTCCATGATAAATCTCCGGGATTCATGGTGAATCCATCCAACACTACTATATTCATATCACTTATAATATAATAAAAAATTATTACATATTATTCTTTAAACCGATTACCCCACAGCTGTATCATCCTCTCGCTGAGCTTGGATTCCGACGGATTGTTCTGCGGATGCCATATTCTGGTGTCCTTCAGTTCGTCGGGCATAAACTGCTGCTCAACGAAATTTCCCTTGTAGGCATGAGCATACTTGTAGTCCTTTCCATAGCCAAGCTGCTTCATAAGTTTGGTAGGCGCATTTCTGAGATGCAATGGCACCGGAAGGTTTCCGGTCTGACGAACCAGCTCAATGGCTGAGTTAATACCTTCGTATGCAGAATTGCTCTTCGGACTCGTGGCAAGATAGACCGTAGCTTCGGCAAGAGGGATTCTTCCTTCGGGCCAGCCTATCTTCATCACAGCATCGAAAGCGGCATTTGCCAGAAGCAGAGCATTGGGATTTGCCAAGCCGATGTCCTCGGAAGCAGAAATCACAAGTCGTCTGGCTATAAACGCTGGGTCCTCACCTCCTTCCACCATACGTGCAAGCCAATAGAGGGCACCGTCCGGGTCACTTCCGCGTATAGACTTGATGAATGCAGATATTATGTCGTAATGCATCTCGCCTTCCTTGTCGTAAGCCAAAGGATTCTGCTGAAGACGTTCCACAACTTTCTCGTCAGTTATCTCGACAGGAGTATCACCGTCCGCCTCGACTACCAGTTCAAGGATATTAAGCAGTTTTCGCGCATCACCTCCTGAGTATCTAAGCATGGCATCCGTTTCCTTAAACACCACGTTCCTCTCTTTCAGAATACTGTCACGTTCTACGGCCTTATGAAGCAGTTCCAGCAAATCCTCCTTTTCCAGTGATTTCAGCACATACAACTGACACCGCGAAAGAAGCGGACGTATTACCTCGAAAGAGGGATTTTCAGTAGTAGCACCTATCAGCGTAACCACACCCTTCTCTACCGCGCCGAGCAATGAATCCTGCTGCGACTTGCTGAAACGATGGATTTCATCTATAAATAGTATAGGACTCTGCTGAGAGAAAAAACGGTTAGAACTCGCTTTTTCTATAACATCACGAACATCCTTCACCCCGGAAGTCACCGCACTGAGTGTATAAAACGGAACTTCCAGCCTGTTGGCAATAATCTGTGCCAATGTTGTTTTCCCTACTCCCGGAGGACCCCATAATATAAAGGAAGATATGCGTCCGGAATCTATCATCTTCCGGAGGACAGCTCCCTGACCTACCAGATGTTTCTGTCCAATATAATCATCCAAAGTCCTTGGGCGCAAACGTTCTGCTAATGGTTGAGACATATTACTATAATTTTATCAATATTTTGCTACAAAAATAAGAAATAAGTACGAAATCCGAAGATGATAGTATAAAAAAAAGGCCCTTTTCACAAAGAGCCTTTTTCAAGTTTTCAATAGGTATCAGTTTTTTTTTCTTAAGGTAAAAAGATTGTTTTCAGGATAACGTCACAAAGATGGGGTGATTTTTTGGATTGACCAAATAAAAAAAGATGTCATAAAACATATTCTGCATTTTTGCTGCATATTCAGTACAAATCCAAGGCACTCGACCCTCATTCTTGTTCACTGCCAAAGATACGCACTATTTATGGATATATCAAAACTTGTTATAATAATTTTAAGTTTTATATATAATTATTCTATAAAAGAATCTTTAGATGCAATTTTTTATTCAACTAAACGGAAAACATAAAATTTCAGTTCATATTCTGTAAATACAACTTATCTTTATAAAAACACAATCTGTATTTATATAAATATAAGTTGTATATAGAGAATATGAAAAGGCAAAATAAACTTTCCGGACAGGCATATTTAAGAAAACGGAACTATACAAGTCAAGAAAGATAACACGCACAGCTTAATTAAAAATCAATTAAACATACAATATAAAAAGAAATGATTATTTTTGCACATTATTATAAATAAGGACTATGACTGAAATAAAAGCTACTGAAAGTTCAGAAAAGAAAAGTCTGAACTTCATCGAACAAATCGTAGAGAAAGACTTAAAAGAAGGAAAGAACGACGGCAGGATACAGACACGTTTCCCGCCTGAGCCAAACGGATATCTTCACATAGGACATGCCAAAGCCATCTGCATGGACTTCGGAATAGCTAAGAAATACGGTGGTGTATGTAACCTGCGTTTCGATGACACAAACCCTACTAAGGAAGACGTGGAATATGTAGAGGCTATCAAGGAAGACATCCAGTGGTTGGGATTCCAGTGGGGCAACGAATATTATGCTTCGGACTACTTCCAGCAATTATGGGACTTCGCTATCCAGCTCATCAAGGAAGGTAAAGCATATATCGACGAACAGTCATCAGAAGAAATAGCAGCACAAAAGGGTACTCCAACTCAGCCGGGTACAAACAGCCCATACCGCGACCGTCCTATAGAAGAGAATCTTGACCTGTTCATGAAGATGAACAGTGGCGAAATAGAGGAAGGAAAGATGGTTCTGCGTGCAAAAATAGACATGGCAAACCCTAACATGCACTTCCGTGACCCTATCATCTACCGTGTAGTGAAAACTCCTCACCATCGTACAGGCGACAAGTGGAAGGCATATCCTATGTATGACTTCGCTCACGGACAGAGTGACTACTTCGAAGGCGTGACTCACTCTCTTTGTACACTGGAATTCGTTGTACACCGTCCGCTTTATGACCTGTTTGTTGACTGGGTGAAGGAAGGTAAAGACCTTGAGGACCATCGTCCTCACCAGTATGAGTTCAACAAGCTGAACTTGAGCTACACACTTATGAGTAAGCGTAACCTTCTGACATTAGTTAAAGAAGGATTAGTAAACGGATGGGACGACCCACGTATGCCGACTATCTGCGGTTTCCGCCGTCGCGGTTACTCGCCTGAGTCTATCAGAAACTTCGTCGATAAAATCGGATATACCACATACGATGCTCTGAACGATTTCGCATTGCTTGAAAGTGCAGTACGCGAGGATTTGAACGCTCGTTCTACACGTGTTTCTGCAGTAATAAATCCTGTGAAACTGATTATCACAAACTATCCTGAAGGCAAGGTGGAAGAGATGGAAGCTATCAACAATCCTGAAGACTCGAACTCAGGAACTCACATTATCGAGTTCAGCCGCGAGTTGTGGATGGAACGTGAGGACTTCATGGAAGACGCTCCTAAGAAATATTTCCGTATGACTCCGGGACAGGAAGTGAGATTGAAAAATGCTTACATCGTGAAATGTACAGGATGCAAGAAAGATGAGAACGGAAACATTGTGGAAGTATATGCAGAATACGACGAGAACACCAAGAGTGGAATGCCTGAAGCTAACCGCAAGGTAAAAGGTACATTGCACTGGGTAAGCTGCAACCATTGTCTGAAAGCTGAAGTTCGTCTGTACGACCGCCTGTGGAAAGTGGAAAACCCACGCGACGAAATGGCTGCCATCCGCGAAGCTAAGAACTGCTCACCTCTTGAAGCTATGAAGGAAATGATTAATCCAAACTCTCTGACAGTACTGAACGAATGTTATGTAGAGAAGTTCCTGGCAGACGCAAAACCATTGGATTATCTGCAGTTCCAGCGTATCGGTTATTTCAATGTGGACAAGGATTCTACTCCTGAACACCTGGTATTCAACAGAACAGTATCACTGAAAGATACTTGGAGCAAAATCAACAAGTAATAGTCAGTTGAGATAAAAAATCAAAGAGTAATATCACCAACCCAAACGGTAAATGATATTACTCTTTTTTATTTTATGGAAACTTCAATACTCTATTTCTCCTTACCAATCCATGTTAGTCTGTGCCATACAGTTTCCAGAGGTCCGCGCTTGAAATGCCTGAACCACCAGTGAGCAAACAGCACTTGAAGAACCAGGAATACGATACCTACAAGCAGACTGCATGTAGTTCCACATACTTTATGCAACTCAAGGCCGTAACCGAAATAAAGGAAACTGCCGACTATAGACTGAGATACATAATCCGTAAGACTCATTCTTCCGTACGGTGCAAGCAGTTTCTGTACCTTTCCGCCACAAGTCCAATAGAGCAAAAGGAATGAAGATACAATGCACAACATGAAGAAAAGATTATACCAGGAATTAAGAATCGTCTTCAGCGATGAAAGCATGAACTTTATCTCAATCTGTGTGTAGACAAACTCCTTCAGATAATACATCAATATCGTTACCGGCAATGACAGGCACAAAACCTTAATCCAGAAATTACGTGATTTTGTAAGTTTTTCTTCCGACGAAGCATCGAAATATCCCAATCGTCCCAACAGAAGTCCAATCATAAACAATGATGCTGTCTGGAACACACGTCCATAACACCATGCCCAGTTAAGGCTGGCCAACTGCCCTGTTACAAGATTCACCTTTACCATCTCCCAGAACGACGTTCCACCAAGCTGCGGATACACATCACCAAGCGAGAAAATCATCTGCTTAGGATTCTCCATAGGATTGAAAGCCGAGTATATAACCTTAATCCATTCCACCGGCTGAATCATCAGAAACAATGCCATTGCAAAAAGAGCCTTGTTGCTCCAATGTCTTACCGGCACAAGCACAAAACCTACAATGGCGTAAAGCACAAGAATTTCTCCCGGAAAGAAAGCGGCATTTATGAATCCGAATCCAAGAAGAAGCAGAAGTCGCCACATATATCTGTTTCTGAAATCCTCTCCCCTCTTTTCCGTGCTTCTGCTCTGCAGATAGAAAGTAAACCCAAACAACAATGCGAAAATTGCATATGTCTTACCGGAAAAGGTGAAGAACATCATGTCCCACAAACTCGTATCGAGAGCCTTTATTGTTTCTCCCGAAGCTTCGGGAAACGAATAGAAATTGAAATGTTCAATATTATGCAGCAGCATTATCCCCATCACTGCAAAACCGCGCAGGGCATCAATCGCCACATTACGCGCCTTTTCATTCTGTGTTTTCATCATATTATCAAATAAAAAATGTCACCCACAAACTTTATAGGTTTATGAATGACATTATAACTAAAAAAAAATTGTACTCTGAAATTATTTTGCAGAATCACCTGTTGCAGGAGCAGCAGCCGCAGCATCAGTCTGAGGAGCAGCGAAACCGGCAGGTGCATTCAATGGGTTAGTACTCTGTTCTTCTACAGCCTGCTTCATGATTACTGAAGAGTTGTCAGCTGCATGAGGAATTACATAAGCAGCTGCAATACTTACAACTACCATGAAAGCAGCAAGTCCCCAAGTAAGTTTTTCGATGAAATCAGTTGTTTTACGCACACCCATAATCTGGTTTGAAGATGCGAAACTGGAAGCCAAGCCTCCACCCTTAGAATTTTGAATCATTACAACAAAGCATAGTAACAATGCTGCAAGCACAATCAATACAATAAATAATAAATACATTTTCTTTTATTTTGATTTAGCGTTAATAATCAATCTTTCCAAATATCTTATTTGGTCTGCAAAGTAAATATTTTTTTTTGGATATTTCAAATTTAATTTTTTAATAATTTCCAATGCTTTATCATATCTTTGCTGTTTAACATATATTTTAGCTAACGTTTCCGTGAGATACTCATCACCGGCTCCGTCCGCTGAGTACTCATCCTCCATTGCCTGTCCCGACTCCTGTTCTTCCTGAACATCATTTTCATCATGCTCGTCTGCCGTTTCATAGAGATCTTCAGAGTCAACCAGCTCTTCTTCTGCCACACTCATATCATTAGATATCTTGCCTGATTCTGACTTTTCTATGAAACTGTCAATAAGCTGCTGCCCTCTTAGCGGTAACGGCTCATTCACCGAGTCATCTGATTCCGCCCTACCCTGATTGCCCGGATTCAGCAAAAGCAGAGAGGAATAATCCATTACCGAATCTACAGGGATGGACAAATCTGAAGCAAAACCTTTATCATTTGGTATCTCAGACAAGAAGCGGTCTATCAAATCAAGAGTCCTGTCAGTACCCGAAGGCTTGTCGGCAGAGGCAGAGTCATTGTACTTCGAAATTGCATATCTGTTTCCCTCTATATAATAAAACAGGACACTCAAATCAGCCACAAACAGTGCGCCACGACGAAGTTCGTCCTTAAAGGACGGAGATTGCAGAATGTAAAGATTCTTTAGATAAAGCAACCAGGCTGTCTGGAAATACGGATAACGGGATATGAGCAAACGTAACTCATCGAGAGTTTCATTCCCCAACATATCCGGATTCTTTATCCAATCATTCAGTTGCTGCATTTCCATATCTGCCTTAATTACCAGTTAGCTACAGTTGCATTGAATATCTGCTCTACAATCTCATCAATCATCTGATTGACAAGGTCTTCCTGCACTGCAGATAGCTGCTGAGTAGAATTATATTCACGGCTGGCAGAGAACTGCTGTTCGAAATCCTCCGCATGATTTGTATTGTTTACGAACCTTACATTTACAGTCATCTTAAGTTCGGCCATCGTAGAATAACCGTCCGAACCTACACCCTTGTTGTATGCATCGTAATTGGTAATCTCACCGGAAAGCTGCAAGTCACCATTCTGTCTTACCTGTTTAAGTCTGGTCTGCTGCATATACTTGTCCTGCAGAGCGGTATTGAACATTGACTCCATAGGACCCCATACGAAAGCAGCAGACCTGTTAGGAAAGTTTTCGAATGATATGCTCTTAACCTTGTCATAATTGATTGAAGAGCCGTTGAACTTATACGATACAGTACATGCTGCGAGAAAACACAGCGATACCGCCAATATGGAAATTATGTTTAATCTTTTAATTTTATTCAAGGCCATATTCTTTTATCTTTCTATATAATGTTCTTTCTGATATCTTCAAATCGCTGGCAGCATTCTTTCGTTTGCCGTTATGCCGCTCCAAAGCTTTCTTTATCATCTCTTTCTCTACATCATCCAGGGAGAGATTTTCTTCTACATAAACTTCCGTATCCTGATAATCAGAAGAATCGGCAGACTTTACGGGATTATTACTTACAGGAGTTATAGAAGAAACCTTATTGATAGGCTGTATCTGGCTAACCTGAGGATATTGTTGAACTTGCGGCACTACCATCGGCACATCGCTGATGACATCAATTGTAGGAGTCTGAAGGAAGTGCGAACTGCTGTCCACGCTGTGCGACATAGGATGTCCCGTTTCGCGCTCTGTCATGATTTCATGCACGAGTTTCTTCAGTTCCGTCACATCGCGTCTCATATCGAAAAGCACCTGATAAAGTATCTCACGCTCGCTTTCAAAACTTTTATTTCCCGAGTGCGTACCCTTTCCGCCGACAAAGGCCGGCAGTCTGAAACTGCTCGCCACGTCAGGCAAATAAGTTGAAAGTATCTCCGGAGTTATATCTCTGTTTGTTTCAATAATCGAAATCTGCTCAGTTATGTTCTTCAACTGACGGATATTTCCCGGCCACGGATATTCCACGAGCATACGTTTAGCCTGTTCATTCAGCTGTATGGCCGGCATCCTGTATTTCTCAGCAAAATCCGCAGCAAATTTTCTGAACAGCAATGCTATGTCATTCGGTCTTTCCCTCAATGGCGGCACTTTGATTGGAACGGTATTCAGACGGTAATACAAGTCCTCGCGGAAACGTCCCTCTGCAATGGCATCAGCAAAGTTAACGTTTGTAGCAGCAACTATTCTTACGTCTGTCTTCTGCACTTTTGACGAACCTACTTTTATGTATTCGCCCGATTCAAGCACACGCAAAAGCCTGGCCTGAGTTGACAAAGGCAATTCGCCTACCTCATCGAGAAATATCGTTCCGCCGTTGGCTTCGGCAAAATATCCGTTTCTATCGCTGATGGCTCCTGTAAAAGCACCTTTCTCATGTCCGAAGAGTTCTGAATCTATCGTACCTTCCGGTATGGCTCCACAGTTCACTGCTATATAAGGCCCGTGTTTTCTTCTGCTGAACTGATGAATTATCTGCGGGAAACTTTCCTTACCGACTCCACTTTCACCCGTCACAAGCACCGACAAATCTGTAGGTGCCACCTGCATAGCTATATCAATAGCCCTGTTAAGACCCTCAGTGTTACCTATTATGCCAAACCGTAACTTTATATTTTGAATATCTGACTTTACCATATAATAAAAATTATCTGCCAAATTTACAAAATCTTTGGGAAGAATGAGTAAATATGGCAGAAAATTACTTTAGAACACTGTTCGTATCATTAATCTTATACCCCATTTATTGGCTGTAGGAAGATGATTATAGTTCAGACGCCTTACATATTCCACATGAAGAAGCTTGAATATATTGTGTATTCCGGCTGTTATCTCCACATACGGCACCTTAGGGTCCATCACATAACTTGAATAAACATACTTTCCGTTTCTGTCATAATGCCCCGGGAACATCATAAGCATATCATCGTTTCTGTTCTGTTCGATGAAAGGATTATTCTTGTCGGTAAGTGTACCCCACAGACATTTCACACCGATGAACTCACGCCACTTCAGTTTCTTTATCAGAGGGATGCGGTTGAAGAGTTTTCCCTGCATATTCCATGACATATCCAGCGAAGCATAGCGGTCGTTAAGGAACTCCATGTTATTAATCAAGTTGAATGTTCCGTCCTGTATAATGTACGACAAGTTTGCAGCCGGCATTATCAGCAGTGGGAAAGGAACCTTGTTCCACTGTATTCCACCTTTCAGATGCACATCGAGGTTACCCCACGAACTCAACCAGAAACGTTTATACGCAGTGGCCTCCGTCATATTATAAGTATAATCACTGCCTAAGATACCTTTCAGTCCCAATGTATGCTGCAACGTAAATACAGGAGCATCAAGATTTACAGGCAAACGTCTTTGCTTGGTATTGACAAAAGTCTCGCCCGGAGCATATCGGAATGCCAACGATGCTTCGGCCACAGTAATATCGTGGGTGTTGAACGGCGACTTAACCCATTTCTGTCCAGACACCGTACCATCGGCAATTGCCGTCTGCAAAGCATTCTCGCCTGCCATAGTACGATAGAACAGCTCTCCGCACGGTTCATAATTGGCATATCTCAACATGGCTGTGGTCTTGAATCCGAACTCCCGCTCGCGCTCATACTTAATCGTAGCCTTCCGTTCGTAATTATACTGGTCTACCTGACAAACCTTGAATGCAGTAAACATATTATCCTTGTCAGTTCCGATAAACTTATCTGAAGGAACCATGTTGTCATACTGATAAGTGAAGGTCATAGAGTGCTTAGGAAACTCACGTGGCAGATATTCTTTCTTGTCAAAAGAATACTCCAGCTCGCCCATGTATTTCGATTTCTTGTCTTTGAATCCATAAGCATAATATCCCTTCAGGAATATATTAGGATGCAGATTGGCTGTAGTCTGGGCAGAAGCTCGCAGACGCCATCCGTCGATATAGTTGGATGTAACGATAGTATTAATCGGACCTATATCCACCTTACTGTTCTTTCCTGTTTCAACATGGTTTTCTATCAATGCCTTTAATCCGAAAAGGATATACTTGAAACCTTTGATTTTGGCCAAATCGCCAATGAAACTTCCCATTCGCGTTTCCGACTCAGTAAGTTCCTCTTGCCTGTATTTCTTCCAGTATTCATCATCACGCATCATGGCATTGACATCCTTTATTTCAGAGCCTTTCTTCTTGAACAGATTGTCCGGCAACGGTTCGAAGGAGAAATCGAAGTTACGTGTCGTACGCCTTACCATATATGAACCTAAAACCTTCTTCAGATACGACAATTCGCACAGCATATCATCCTCCATCAACGACCACTCTCCCGTAGGCAGTTCACCGAACTTCTGTTTGATAATCATCTTGTCCACAAAGTTGATATCTGTTTTCTTTGGCAGATTCATTTCACACTGCTTTACTCGGTAAGTAGAGTCAGCCAATATATACAGATGTCCGGTAAAACCGAAATCCTGAGAGTTATTGGGCACAAAAGTCAAGTGAAAACATTTTTCTTTTTCAACATAGATTGTGTCCATTATATAATACTTATAGAATCTTATACCGGCATCAGATACAGGGCTGTCAAAAGGATACTGCAGAAATCTGAATCTGTCTTCGTATATATCGATATCCTGGAAAACATCTTTCAATACAGTAGTAAGCATGTCTCCGGTACTGAAAAGTTCGTTTATACCCTTAGAATTCATACCGTGAATGATGGTTTTCTCCGAACGCGGCTCCTTACGGAATATTTTCTGAGAAACAGTTTCATCTACGGAAACAGGCAGTATCAGTTTATTTGTAACATCGCATATCTCCACCTGATCTCTCAAGAAAGGGTATTTCTTAAATACCCACGACTCCTCCAATGAGTCTGGCGTTATATCATTTACAGCGAGTGTTATCTTCTGATATTTATTATAAAAGTAATAATCATTGTTTTCAAGATTAGTTTTCCTTTTTGAAGAAATGACTTTCTTCATCAGTTCTACAGCCGGATTATTCTTTCTTGAATACTTTTCTCTCTTTGGTTTGACTATTACTTCATCCAACACAAGGTCAGACTTCATACTGACATTAAGTTCCGTAGTCTTGGAGGATACGGTTATATCCTGTTTCGTATAACCTACCATTGAAAATGTCAGTTTGTTCCATCCTGTATGATATGGTATAGAGTATTTACCATCTATATCGGTTATTGTACCAACTCCCTTTCCGTCGTAATAAACGTTCAGATAAGGAATAGGTTCACCGGTATCAGAGTCTATAACAACTCCATGGATCTGACCGTACATTGCTATAGTCCAAATCCACAATGTTATTAGTATTATAAACCTTCTAACCATATCAATATTTACTTTTTTCAGTTATTATCATCCTGTTACACACTTGTATTTTCATATCAACACGGTATATGTTAATCGTTATTCTCCCATAAGAGAATACTTGTGTGTTTCAGATATTATCAGCTCAAAAATCCTCAAATCCTCAGGATAAGTCAATTTAAGATTGAACCTATCACCATCGACCAGATATAAAGGAGTATAATTCAACTGCGACATCAATATATATAATGACTGTGACAGTATTCCTTTCTCTTTAGCCTCTTCAATAGCCTTATATATTATACCAAGCCTGAATGTCTGAGGTGTCTGCACCATATACATAGACTCCCTCATAAAATGCTTGTCTGACGAAATGGCATTCTCACTGAACAGATACGACTCATTTCCTCTTATGACAGTCACGGCATTGCCTTTTTCCATGCAGGTATTGATATTGTCTGAAATAATCTTACCTGTGATAAAAGGCCTTACAGACTCGTGAACCATTACTATATCGTCGGAGTCATAACCATTGTCAAGAAGGTATTTTACTCCATTATATATGGATTCCTGACTGTTACTTCCGCCTTCGACTACAGCAACAAGTTTAGTGATTTTATATTTGGCAGCCATTTCCTTCAGCTGTTCAACCCAACCACTAAGGCATACTACTAATATAACATCTATACTGTCACTTTGTTCAAACTTCATTAATGTATGTACAATAATAGGCACATCATACAGAGCCAGAAACTGTTTAGGTGTCTGTTCGTGCATTCTCTCACCATGCCCACCGGCTGTAATAAAAGCAATCCTCTTATCCATAATTATTTCTCTAAATAATTTTTGTACATTTTTTTGCAGAAGCTCTCATGTCTGTATCTCATATAGAAGAACAGGATATTAAGAACTGTGACTTCGAACACAAAGAATATCCATGGTTCTTTTACCAATATAGAAACGAAAAGTACAAAAGCCCTGGTATCAAATGTAAGAATATTAGTATATTTCATCAGAGGCTTGCTGTTCATACGATACTCTTCTCTGAAATCTGAAGGTATATCAACCCCCTTGTCCAACCATTTGGCTTCAACTGCACGCAACAGTTTTTGCAAAGACGGTGACATGGATTCCTGGCTCTTGGTGTATCTTATGTAGAAAAACAAATACAATTTTTCGAACCAGTCTTTCTTCCAGCTCAGTGACTGCATTTTTTCAATTTGTCTGGACGATTTATCAAATTCCGAATTGATATTTCCTTTCTGGAAAAACATATGAATGTTTCTGTAATAGTCTGCCAAGGCACACTGTTTGCTATGGCATATCAATCCAGAGAATGCAGCCAATAGCCATATGTAAATTCCCCAAGTGTCAGTCAGTCTTAAACTGATAAAGAAATATATGGAGAAAAACCACAAATCGCCGGCAAAACCATCAAGCACACGTCCTAAAAGGCTCTTCTTGCCGGTCATTCTGGCCAACTGTCCATCGGCACAATCATACCAGTTTGCCCAAATAAGCAGGAATATACCCAGCAATGCATGTTTCAAATCATCATAATAGAACATATATCCGGCCATTACACCCAAAATAATAGATATAATGGTCACTACATTAGGATGTACACCCAATTTCTTAAAGAACAATGCCCATATATAACCGGACAAACGAGTGACATATATTTCAAAAAAACCTTCTGTGTCCTCAGATTTTAAAGTAGATTTTAACCCTCTCTTAAACGTTCCTAAACTCATATTTTTTTATTTATTACCTATTTTCATCAATGCTATACCTATAATAACACACACCACTTCCCTGATTCTTATCAGCAATGCCATAAACACGCCGTATGAATATGGAATGGAAAGCAGAGCCACCGACATTACAAACCCACCCTCGCGAGCACCCAACTGCATAGGCGAGAAGAACATCAGATTGGCAAACAAAGATGTAAATGCTAAAATCAATATACTGTCAAAGAAACTTGCATCAGCAGAAAATATATACAGGATGATATATACCTCAAGACATGACACCACCCTCGCTATAAATTCCAGCGACAATGAAGTAAAGAAAGTATATTTGTTGTTTCTATACAAATCCTTTATCTGATTGTCTATCTGTACAAAAGTTTCTTCTTTTTTCTCTATTAATTTGGTTATTTTGTTTTTTATGAACGGCATGCGTTGCAGAAAACGCATCAGTTTCATAACCATTCCTGAGCGATAGCCTTTTATGAAGAAATATATTCCTATCATACAAGCCACAACAAATATACTCATAATTATAACATAAGTTCTGTTTATCTGGTCAAAATACGACAGTATATATATCAATAATGAAAAAAGCCAAAAGCAGAAATGAGAGAAAATGTGCATCATGACATATAATATCACACTCGATGATGCCTTCTCTATTCCGACATATGGTTTAAGTTCCATTATTCTGTAAGGCTCTCCACCCATAAGCCCTACAGGAGTTGTAGAATTAAGTGCAAATCCGGTAATGGTGTATTTGAACACCTTCATAAAAGACACCTTAACCCCGTTCAGCCCGTTACAGATAATCGCATACCATGCTCCGGCATTTATAGCATATATGAACATCCATAACAGAAGCAGAACCGGAAACCACAACCCCGCTTTTCTCAGACATGACACTACATCATCGTATGTCATATCCATACCGAAAAGCATTATTATTACAGCTATAACTCCTATTACGAAGAAAATATTCCTGAACTTATTCTTCATATTCAGCGTCAAGTTTCAGTTTATCGCTGTCATCACGCTTCTCATAATACTGTTTACGAAGCGGGTGCGCACTTATTTCCTTCTCCATACACCTGTTGCGGAACACATCAATGGCCACATATATAGCCTGACGGAAAGAATCCTCCGATGCTATTCCCTGTCCGGCAATATCATATGCTGTGCCATGCGCAGGAGATGTTCTCACAATAGGCAAACCGGCAGTGTAGTTCACTCCTTCGTCCATAGCAAGAGCCTTGAAAGGAGCCAGTCCCTGATCATGATACATAGCCATGATTCCGTCAAAATGAGTAAAATTGCCTGAGCCCATGAATCCGTCGGCAGGATAAGGTCCGAAACACTGTATTCCTTTTGCTTTCAGTTCATTCATAGCCGGAATTATCACATCCTGTTCATCTGTTCCGAGAAGTCCGTTATCGCCTGCATGAGGATTTAATGAAAAGACAGCTATACGCGGACATCCGATTCCGAAATCCTGTTTCAAAGACTTGTGGAATATCTCTATCTTCTCTTCTATCAGTTCCTTGGTAAGAATAGAAGGAATATCCCTTACCGGCACATGACCTGTGACAAGTGCTACTCTGAAATCATTCTTCATAAGAATCATCAGAGATTTGTTTCCCTCGCCTACACGCTCTTCTATGTACTCGGTATGTCCCGGAAAATGGAATGCGTCCGACTGTATGGTATGCTTGTTTATCGGAGCTGTAACCAAAACGTCTATTCCGCCTTCACGATAATCGGCCAAAGCTCTTTCCAAAGCATCAAGAGCAGCCTTTCCGGCCTCTGCAGTCGGCTTGCCAAGTTCCACCTTAAGTTCTTCTGCTGTACAGTTAAGAAGATTCAGTCTTCCGTCCTGTATCTCCCTTGCAGAGTTAATAATACTGAAGTTGGCAGAAATATCCATCGCCTTGCGATGGTAGGCCGCGACCTTTGGCGAACCGTACACCACAGGTGTACACAACTCCATCATTTCCGGTTCGGCAAAAGTTTTCAGTATAACCTCATAGCCTACTCCGTTAATGTCACCGTGGGTGATTCCCACTCTTATTTTTCGTCTTTCCATGTCAATACTTATATATATTGTAATGTATAATTTATTTTATAGAGTCACCCGTAATAGTGATTTCAGTTACTCCGGCACCTACAGGTAATTCAAATACCTCTTTCTGTGTAGGGAGCTTTAGAGTATAAAGACTCGCTTCGAGCTTACGCATCAGGTCGCGTTTCAGTTTTCCCGGATTATACACGAAAGCCTCAACCACAATCACTCTGGCGTTTGCCCTGTCAACTCTGACATGCGATACGAAAGGACCTCCCATCGCATCATTTCTCACCTCCCACAAACCTCTTGCCTCGAATGCATAATCGCCTTTCACTGCAATACTTTTTACATCTACAAGCATTGAATCGGCTGTTTCCATATACATTCCCTCCATAGAGCCGGGAATATTGATTTTCATCACAGAATCTCGCTTATTGATGAAAAATTCCTTTGTAAATGTATTATTGTCCCTGAACGGATATGAGTACATCACAAAGTTCATGTCATTCAGATTGGTAGATGCCCAGAAGAAATCCTTGCCTTCCTTGAAGGAATTTAGTTCGTTTGGCAACCAGATATCACAATCGAACAGACTTCCCACCTTTGCCGAAATAGCTCCGTTATGCTTTTCACGCAACAGGTTTATCTGACGGTTCATCTCCGCACGGGTGAAGAAGTCCACTATCACCTGTCCGTGCTTGCTCACATAGTCAGCAAATTCAGCCTGACTCGGCGACTGTATGGTCATAATCATCTGTGGAGATGCATAGGCATCGCGTGTATATTTAAATTTAGTCTGAGTATAGATATCCTGAATATCTGCTATTATGATATTTCTGAAAATACGCATAACACGGTCAAAATGAGCAGGACGTACACGTGAAATTCTGAACGAGCGTTCAGCCTGCGGCAATCCCGGCACATCAGTGTCAAGTACATGATATAGTGCACTGTCCGGACTCATCCAGCAGTTATCGTCGGCCACAACCAGCACTTCGTAAGGTCTTCCACTTGAAACAGGCGTAATGATACTTTTGCCATTGTTACGGCATGAGGCCAGCACAACAGCCAACATTACAAAGCTAAAATAAAAAGCAATACGTTTCATATTTTCAATAGGTTATAGGTTTACACTTTCTTTTTTCTCAGCCTGCTGCTTCGCAGTGGAAAGCATGCCGCAAGCAGCAAAGATATCTTCTCCCCTGGAAGCTCTTATAGTTGCAAACACACCATGCTGAGTAAGATAATCACGGAATTCCACCATCGAGTCCATGTCCGTACCCTCAAGGTCTACGTTCGGTATAGCATGAAAACGTATAAGATTCATCCTGCAGTCAAGTCCTTTCAGAATCTTGACGAGTTCCTTTGCATATATAAGGCTGTCATTTACCCCCTTGAACACAATATATTCAAATGAAAGGCGCCTCTGCTTGCTGAAATCATAACGTTTCAGTATTTCAATGATTTCCATGATAGAGAAAGCCTTCTCGGCAGGCATGAGTTCACGTCTTTGTGCCGGGAACGGCGAATGCAGACTTACTGCCAGATGGCAGTCGCTTTCTTCGAGAAATCTCTCCAGTCCTTTTTTCAGACCTACGGTAGATACCGTTATTCTCTTCGGACTCCACGCATATCCATAATCGGCAGTGAGGATTTCCAATGCCCTGAGCACTTCATCCAGATTGTCAAACGGCTCACCCATTCCCATAAAGACAACATTTGTCAGTGTATCTCTCTCAGGAATAGAATAAATCTGATTAAGTATTTGTGCAGCAGTCAGACTGTTGGCATATCCCTGTTTTCCTGTCATGCAGAACTTACAGTTCATCTTGCATCCCACTTGCGACGACACACACAATGTCGCCCTGTCATCGTCAGGTATATATACAGCCTCAATATAATCATTTTCCGGGGTACGGAACAAATATTTCACAGTTCCATCTACTGAGCGCATTTCGTGTACCGGAGGAGTAGCTCCAACCTCATATTTCTGCGACAAAAGTTCACGGTTTTTCAGTGACAGGTTTGTCATTTCATCAATAGAAGAAACTTTCTTTTCGTATAACCACGAAGCAATCTGTTTTGCAGTAAACTTAGGCATACCCAAATCTAAAACAATAGACTGGAGTTCGTCCAAAGTCTTACCCAAAAGTGGTGATTTTATGTCAGTCATCATTCAGTTATATACAGTTAGCGCACAAAGGTAGCTAAAAAATAGGATAAATCATGTATTATTAATCAAATAATGACCACTTTCCTACGTAAAGAACAATTATTCGACGAATTGACCATTAAACCGGACTTAATACGTGAAATAAATAAAGGAACGAGTTATATTACAAGCTCTAAACACTATTTGAATACCATTTAACGCAGTTAACTAACCGTCCATTAGGTGTTTACTGACCGTATTACAAACGATAATTATCATTGCGTTACCCCCTCCAACTACCGTCTTTTTCACCACGTTCCACATACTTCCTTGAAATCAACTGATCCAATAATTTCTGAATAGCCGTCACACTGATACCCGTTTCCTCTTTCATACCCACAAGAGTCAGAGTGGGCTGTGTACGCGTATCGTTCAGTATCTTCAGTCCCTAAAAAGGTTATAACTTTACAACCTTTTTGGCATAATTTTCAATTTTTTTTCAGTGAACGGCCAGTGAACAATCAACGAACGACTGATGAACAATCAGTAAACATGTCTTCTCTTGATTTTGGTTGTCTTTTCCTGATTTTAATTGACTGTTATCCCTTAACAGCAAGCTTTCTATATTATCAATAATCTTATCATTTAATAGCCCACATTAAAACCATACCCATCTAATATCATCAATCAAGAATTAAATCCATACTTCCTCTATTTCAATCACAGTAATCCCGAAATTCTGTGTTTCTACCTTAAACATAAAACACAAAGCCACACATCGATATTGTCATAAAGGAACTATATTCAACACATATGCACCAAAATGATACAAAACAAGACATTATAATAACATCATCTAATAACAAATCAGCTCTTATAAAATACAAATATTAAATCCTCAAACAATTAACTTCATTTTCAAACAACTAAAACAGATTATATTATTAATAATAACCACAATTTTAACATCCATAATAAACAAAATATACCCAATCCGTATCAGAAAACGACCTGATTTTTGGCTTAAAACGAACTGGAATCTTAAATCGAACGACGAAGCATTTTTTTATGATGATTTTTCACCTGATTTTTGCTCTATTTTACAATATATCAGAGCCAAAACAGATATTACAAATTAACACAACATACAGACTTCACCTTACATAAAAACAAAATCCACAAAAACAGCCATACATATTTCACGAACAAGACTACAATCAACAGAAATAAGTTATATTCAAAATATCTCAGAATTATAAAATGCCGAGCCACACTCTCCTTGACCCGTATAATTAAAATCTCAAGGCTTCAAAATATCAAAATGACATTTTGAAACCTTGACAATTAATCTGTTAATTACAGAAATCTGCACAACAATGGAATATCATCTTCCGGTAACCTGTAAATACTCACATTTCTTCAATTCATAATTCGTATAAGTTTCTACATATTTGTCACGACTCTGCTGATACAAAGCCTGTGCATCCAACAATTCGCTCATCGTAGTTGTTCCAGCAGTACTATCAAAGTTAAATTGCAATCAACTTGATTAAAGCAGAATAATCATAAAATAGCTGAATATCAATCATTTTAAATTATAGTAAATATACATCACTTGAATTTAATGTGATTTTTATAGGTAACTATAGGGGAATTTTGCATCTTTGTAAGTGTAATATTATCCACTAAAAACGATTGGGTTATGGCAAAAACACTTTCCAGATTTTATTTCCTCAACTTCAACCGCTACAGCGGTTCGGACGAAAGCTATTTTCTCAGCCTGTTCAGT
>George_p2__coassemble_662_pt1 | contig 29445 bp, 21 predicted proteins | sample George_p2__metabat2_high_PE_021 | metagenome-assembled genome bin George_p2 | reverse complement strand
CAATATGCAGTAAGAAGAATACCTGACAAACCGAAACCTATTACTGAGGCAAGGAATGAGTGCAGATGGCTGAAGCCTAAATAGAGTCCCTCCTCGCCTTTCGGAGCCTGGAGTGAGAAAAATTCCATGTATCGCGGAGAGATAAAACACTCGGCAAGTGCCTGGACTGCAATACCGGCAATCATCATCACTGTGATAGGGTGCATACCGAAGATATCGCCTTCAAACATATTTCCAGTAGCCATAATCAATGCTGAAAGAGGGATAAGGAACATACCTACCGCCATAGATGTCAGTGCTTTGCGCTTTGCCATAAGCTGGGTGATTATATTTACGAAGATTACCACCACGAAAGGATTTACATTGGCTATCCATCCCGGTTTTGCCGTTTCACCGGCCATACGGATAACGTATTTAGGCATTGTGGCATACATCTGATGCTGAATCATCCAAAAACCTGTCACGATAAGTATCAGCAGAAGCAGACGGCCGTTGGTGAACACCTTGCCAAGTCCGCGGAACACTTCAGCCATGCTCTTTCCCTCGCCGGAAGTATTGGCTGAATGGAAGAAGAAAAATATGGTAAGAAGGGCTAAGAAACACAATGTAGCCGAGAAGAAATTGATGTAGATATAAGCCTCATCGCCTACTACCGAACGCAATGGGTCTACAAAACATTTACCGGTAAAGGCTCCTATATTAACCATCATATAGAAGATGGAATATCCGCGTGCTCGTGTTTCAGAGGTGGTTTCTCTTGCCACTGATGCGGAAATGATAGACTTGATAAACGAACCTCCGATAACCAATATAATCATTACCGGAACTATGAGCAGACGCTGACTGCTTGTTTCAAGTCCTGTGAAATGAGTTTTTTCGCCATACTCTACCAATCCTGCCGATTCGAGCATTACAGGTAGCATACCCAATCCAAGATAACCGATAGTAAGCAGGGTGAAAGCTATCAGAATAGCCTTACGGTAGCCTATCTTGTCGGCAAAAGCTCCGGTAAACATCGGAAGGAAATAAAGTCCTCCTGAGAACAGACCGGAAATAAGACTCGCTTCGATATCGTTGAAGCCTAATGTGTTAGAAAGATAAAGTGTGATTACAATAAAGATGGCATAATAGGCCATACGTTCAAAAAGTTCCGACAGGTTGGCTGTCCAGAACGCACGAGAGAATTTTGTCATCAATTTAAAAAGTGTTATAGGTTAAAAAATAAATATCTTCAGGATATAGTTTTACCAAACGGTGTAAGGGCAAGTCCGGCCAACTTGAAATGCTGCATACCGAATGGTATTCCTATGACGGTGATGCACAGTAATGCCCCGAAAAGCAGATGGGTAAGCGCAATCCATATTCCACCTAACAGAATCCATAGCAGATTCATGAATACACTCAGACATCCTCCGTCAGAAGGGGTACTCTGAACTTTCACGCCAAAAGGGAAAAGTGCAAGCATAGCCAGTTTAAGTGTCTGCAGTCCGAAAGGTATTCCTATGATGGTTATCATCAGAAGAAAGCTGGATATTACATATTCCAGACATACGAATAATCCTCCACAGATTATCCAAAGAATGTTCATCAGAATGTTCATGTGATAATTAGTTGTTAGTTATTGGTTATTAGTTGTTAGTCAGTCGTTAGCAACCTGCATGGACTAATCCTTAATTGTCAATTCCAGTAAGTCGCTCATAGAGCCGTTAAATACATTAAGGTCTACCTGTTCGCTTATTCCAGGCATGGTTCCTACGTCAGTATGCTGCCAGAATTTCCATTCGCCTTCGTACCTCACAGAATCGACATAATAATGGGCAATCCAGTAAGGGTATGTATTAAAAACAGAATCGGACAGATATTTGTTCTTGAATTTATATGAAGTATATAATATAGGTTTCACCTTGTAGTGTTTTTCCACTCTGTTAAGCCATACCAGCAGGTCCCTTTTTAGTTTTGCCACATCCTTAGGTTTCTTTTCTATATCAAGCACTGGCGGCAGGTCGCCGGCCTTCAGCTTAACGTTGTCGATAAAGAAATCGGCCTGTTTCACCGGGTCAGTATTGGGATTGTAGAAATGGTATGCTCCACGAATGAAGTGTGTACTGTCGGCCTCGGCAAAATTATAGTCGAAAGCCTTGTCTTTGAAATCCCCTCCTTCGGTAGCCTTGATAAAGACGAAACGTATGGGAAACTGTGCATACTGAACTGTCTTCAGAGCTCTCCAGTCTATTTCGTCCTGATGGTGAGAAACGTCTATTCCGTGTACAGCATATCCGTAGGGCAGACATACACCGTACGCTTTCATGCCGTAGCATGGTTTCCACCTGTAAGAATACGGGCGGATAAAGAAATAATAAAACCCAACCACAAATATCAAAGCGCCGAGTGCCATCAGAGCATAATGTGCAGCATCCGAGAGTTTACGGGGCTGTGTCTGTTTCTTTGGAGTGGAAGATTTAGCCTTTACGGTTTTTCGTCCACCGGACTTTGCTGTCTGAGTCGGTTTACGTCTGACAACCGGCTTTCTTGCAGCCTTCTTCTCCACAGAAACTTTCGGTTCTTTGATCATTGGTTTTAAAATATAGATTACAAGTACATACACAATAGTAAAAGAATCACCACAGGAGCATACATACTCTGTTGCTTGTCTGTGGTGATTCCTGGCAATTATATCATATCAGCCATTAACCGATATTATTTAGCCTGTTCCAACTGAAGAGTCTTGGTTGGCTGGTCGCAAACTTCTGTAGGACCGAAGTACTGGATAGGACCCGGATAAACGTATGCAGTTTCCTTAGCCCAAGCTTCACGCTGTGCAGCGAATGCTTTGAAAGGAGCACCGTCAAGTTTAACAAGAGCCTTCTGTATAACAGGTTTCATTTCGCCGTGACGACGTTCCATGTTCATCATCATTGTGATAGGCACACCACCTGCAATCCATTCAGCAGCAGGAGCAGTAGTGTTGCGTACTGATGACATATAACCTGTCTTACCGCTTGCGATAAGCAATGAAGCAGTGTAACCGAGTGAATAGCAGTAGTCTGCATCGAAGTTAGATGGAGCAGCGCAACGTCCTTCGTAACCGAAGAAGTGATGCTGTGCAGAGAACTTGCCTACGAACTTGCCTTCAGCCTTCCATGCAGCAAGTTTCTTTGCAACCATTTCAGAAAGAAGTTTTTCTGTTTCGATAAGTGATACCTGTACGTTTCCGTGTGGGTCGCGGTCGAGTGACAACTGACGAGCTACACCTTCTGGAAGAGAAGCATAGATAGCTGAGTTTTCAGCAGAAAGTTTGCTGATGATGTATTCACGCTGCTTGTTAGGTTCGATGCTGTTGAATTCTTCGCCGTTAGCAGCAAGGAAGTCGTTCAATTCAGCGATAAGAGCCTTCATAGCTGGGATGAACTCGATAAGACCTTCTGGGATAAGAACTGTACCGAAGTTGTTACCTGCAGCAGCACGGTCAGCTACAGCCTGAGCGATATAAGTTACAACATCGTCAAGTGACATATTCTTAGCTTCAACTTCTTCAGAGATGATACAGATGTTTGGCTGAGTCTGAAGAGCACATTCAAGAGCGATGTGAGAAGCTGAACGTCCCATCAATTTGATGAAGTGCCAGTACTTGCGGGCTGAGTTACAGTCACGTTCGATATTACCGATAACTTCTGAGTAAGTCTTACAAGCAGTATCGAAACCGAATGAAGTTTCAATCATTTCGTTCTTCAAGTCACCGTCGATAGTCTTAGGACAACCGATTACCTGTACGCCATAGTTCTTGGCAGCATAGTATTCAGCCAATACACAAGCGTTAGTGTTAGAGTCGTCACCACCGATGATAACCAAAGCCTTGATACCAAGTTCTTTAAGGATTTCATAACCTTTTTCGAACTGTTCTTCTTTTTCAAGTTTTGTACGACCTGAACCGATGATATCGAAACCACCAGTGTTGCGGTATTCGTCGATGATATCAGCAGTAAGTTCTTTATATTTGTGGTCTACCAAACCGCCGGGACCAAGGATAAATCCGTAAAGCTTGTTGTTAGGATTAAGTTTCTTGATACCGTCGAAAAGGCCTGAGATTACGTTGTGTCCACCTGGAGCCTGTCCACCAGACAAGATAACACCAACATTCATTTCTGCAATGTTCTGAGCCTGTCCTTCAACGAACTGAATCAAAGGCATTCCGTATGTATTAGGGAACAACTTCTTGATAGCTTCCTGATCGGCTACTGACTGAGTAGCTTCACCTTCTTTCACTGCAACCGCACCTGTCAGGGCTTTAGGTAATTTTGGCTGATAAGCAGCTCTTGCAATTTGTAATGCACTTTTTGTCATAATTCTAATATTTATTTATATAAAGGTGTATGTATATTTTCATTATAAAAAACGCTTCGTCGTTTCACATAAAACGCTTCGTCATTTTCTCCCAAACGCTTCGTCGTTTTTTCTGAGGACTTTTTGCGCCCCTCGCGACATTACATAAACACATGCCTGCGAGTTTTTTAACCCGTGCAAATTTCGCTTTTTTTTCGGAAATACGAAAATGAGAGATAAAAAATTTACACAGCAAGAATATTATTTGACAAAAAGGTATGGATATTTCAACAAAAACACTATCTTTACGTCAAATTCATTTTATTCACTAATTAAATACTTCGATTTATGGCTAAAAGAAGAAACTTAAAGAAACATGTAAACTATATTTCTGACGTAATGGTTGGTATGTGTATCATCGAAAGCATGAACTGCGACAATGAAAGAAGAGAAGCGATAGGCGACCTTGTAGGAAAAGTTCTTGACCTTCGTGCAGACATCGTAAGCCGCATAAGCCATACTGAACCGGGCAATGTAAAGGCTTTCTACAAGAAACTGAAAGATGATTTTAACACACAGATTGAAGAAGTTTTCAAAAAACTGAACGAAAAATAAGCCCGACGCACAAGAAATGAAGAAAGCACTTTTTAGCTTTATATATTTCAAGCTGTTGGGATGGAAAGCTGAGGTCAATGTCCCGGACTATGACAAATGCATAATCTGTGCGGCTCCCCACACCACGAATTGGGACCTTATCATCGGTAAACTATTCATAGGTGCCATAGGGCGAGAATCCGGCTTCTTCATGAAGAAAGAATGGTTCTTCTTCCCGCTGGGATACCTGTTCAGATGGATGGGAGGAATACCGGTAAACAGAGGCAAACGCACTTCGCTGGTAGAAAGCACTGTGGAACTTATCAGGAAAAGCCCTAAATTCCATTTGGCTATTACCCCTGAAGGAACACGTTCGGCCAACCCTAACTGGAAAAAGGGATTTTATTTCATTGCCAATGGAGCCGGAATACCGATTGTACTTATCGGAATAGACTATCAGAAGAAATGCATCTACGCCAATAAGGCTGTTATGCCTACGGGCGACATTGATAAAGATATGCGCGAGATTAAACTATACTTCAAGGATTTCAAGGGCAAGTACCCTGAGAAATTCGATTTAGGAGAAATATAACAGAAAAGACCGCCCGGAATCACTTCCAGACGGTCTTTTCTGTTTATCAAGATAACATTATTACAAAACAAAAAGATTACTTCTTGACAATAGGGCTGCACCTACTGCATTAGACTTTTCCTTCAACTCTGACAATACGATATCAGAATCGCGGTACATCATATTCAGCGTGTGCTTTCTGATGGCAGATATCACAGGATGCAGAAGATAATCGCCTACTCTTGACAAATCTCCTCCTATTATAACCTGCTCCGGATTGAAGATGTTTATCAGTCCTCCCATGTGTCGGCCTAACTTCTGGCCTATTTCTTCCACAAGTTCTATGGCAAGAACATCTTCTCTTTCCACAGCATTGAATATATCATCAAGTTCTATTTCGTCAATTGATTTCTCTTTCAGCACGATAGAGCTTTCCCCGTTCTTCAGACGTTCAATGAATTTACGGTATAATGCCGAACAAGATACTTCTGTTTCGATACATCCCTTCTTTCCGCAGTGACAAATCTGCTGATTGTCATATCCGAAATTATGGCCGAACTCACCGGCGAAACCTGACATACCGTTGTAAAGCTTACCGTCGATAATGATACCCATTCCCAGCCCCCAGCTCAGATTGATGAAAATCACATTTCGCGGGCATTTCACCGAATGCAGCATATACTCTCCGTAAGCAGTGGTTCTGCTGTCGTTATCGACACAGGTATTGATACCTATTCTGTCGGTAATCATCTCGCTTATAGGAGTCTGTGCAAAATTGAATGTACCGTAGCTGCATCCTGTCACCGGATTGACACGTCCGTGTAATGCCACACACACATTGAGATATTTCTCCTTGTCATACGGCAATGAATTAATGTACGACAAAATCTCATCACACATATTATCAAGACATTCTACAGTATTTTCGCGTTTAAAAGGAATTCCGGTCTTATAGTCTACTATTTCTCCCTTGAAATTGACGACACAGAAAGTAAGATATTTCCTCGCTGCCTCAACTCCGAGAAAGTAACCTGCATTAGGGTTTAAGCCATACAGATTAGGATGTCTGCCCCCGTTAGTTTCCAATTTACCGTTATCGTCTACATATCCGTCTTCACACATCTCGTCTATCAACTTGGTAATGGTGGGAATACTTAAATCCATATCTTTCGACAGGTCAGTAATCGTAGAATCACCATTATAGATAAAATGTGTAATTATACGACGCTTCATCGTAGCATTTTTAGTGCCTTTCTTAATTTCATCCAATAGCCTCTGTCCCATATTTATATTTTTTATAGTATATGCCACAAAAATAATAGTTTTTTTTAATATCCTACCTATAAAAATTCTTTTTTTTTATTTGCCTTTCTAATTTATGATAGGTATCTTTGCATAGTTATCAAAAAATCTTTGTTATAAGACATGGTTAACTAAATTTATAAACTAATAAAACCAAAAAATCATGAGAGTAATTATCGAACCAGATTATCAGTCAATCTCAAATTGGGCTGCTAACTACGTTGCAAAAAGAATCAATGAAGCTAATCCTACTAAAGAGAAACCTTTCGTATTGGGTCTTCCTACAGGATCATCTCCACTTGGTATGTACAAAGCTCTGATTGAACTGAACAAGCAGGGTAAGGTGTCATTCAAGAATGTTGTTACATTCAATATGGATGAATACGTCGGACTTCCTGAATCACACCCTGAAAGCTACCATTCTTTCATGTTCAATAACTTCTTCAATCATATTGATATCTGCAAGGAAAACATACATATATTAAACGGAAATGCTGCTGACCTTGAAGCTGAATGCGCTAACTACGAAAAGGAAATTGAAAAATTCGGTGGTATCGACCTGTTCCTCGGAGGTATAGGTCCTGACGGACATATCGCATTCAACGAACCGGGTTCTTCACTTACTTCACGCACTCGCGTAAAGACTCTTACTACAGATACTATCATCGCAAACTCACGTTTCTTCGACAACGATGTAAACAAAGTTCCTAAGACAGCTCTTACTGTAGGTGTAGGCACTGTACTTTCTGCAAAAGAAGTATTGATTATCTGTAACGGACACAACAAGGCACGTGCATTGCAGCATGCAGTAGAAGGCGGTATCACACAGATGTGGACTATCAGTGCACTTCAGATGCACCAGCACGGTATCATCGTATGCGACGAAGCTGCTACTGACGAACTTAAAGTAGGTACTTACAAATACTTTAAGGATATAGAAAGAAATAATCTCTAATTATAAAAAAAGGAGAAACTATGCGAACTAATCTTACATCGCAAATTTCACTGAACAATGTGTCTACACGCTATTATAAACCTGAAAATGCAGTGGAACGTTCGGTCATCACAAGATTCGAGAAAATTACAACAAACATCTACGAATCAATGGACGAAGGCACAAAAAACATTGCAGACGAAATAATAGCCAAGATACAGGACAGACAGCGTGAGGGTAAATTCTGTACCATAGCATTGGGTACAGGTTCATCACTCCGTCCGTTGTTCACAGAACTTATACGCCGTCATAAGGACGAAGGAGTAAGTTTCAGAAATGTCATTTTGTTTAATCTGTATGAATTCTATCCTGTAAATGAAGGTGCCGGAAGCACATTCAGCCATCTGATGAAACAGTTCATCTCACAGGTTGACATTGACAGACAGAACATATTTACAATGGAAGGCAGCATCCCTCAAGATGCAATAATCGACCATTGCAGGCTATATGAACAAAGAATTCAGACATTCGGAGGTATTGACATTGCTGTCTTGGGAATAGGCAGAAAAGGTATCATCGGTATGAACGAACCTGGTTCGCAAGCCAGTTCATCTACACGTCTGATATTGCTCGACAGCACTTCACGTTCGGAAGCTGCACACAATCTTGGTGTTGACAATCTTCCTCCTTGCTCCATCACAATGGGTATCAAAACCATTCTTGGCGCAAGAAAGGTATTCCTCCTGGCATGGGGCGAAGACAAGGCAGAAATCATACGCAAGACTGTAGAGGAAAAAATTACAGACACACTGCCTGCATCATATCTTCAGATGCATACAAACGCAGTGGTTTGCACAGACCTTGCAGCTGCAGCATATCTGACAAGAATACAGCGTCCGTGGCTCGTTACAAACTGCGAATGGAACAACAAGCTTATCAGAAGCGCTATCGTATGGTTGTGCCAGACATTGGGTAAACCAATCCTGAAGCTTACAAACAAGGACTACAACGATAATGGTCTGAGCGAACTGCTTGCTCTTTACGGCTCTGCATATAATGTAAATATCAAGGTGTTCAACGACCTTCAGCACACCATCACCGGTTGGCCGGGCGGAAAACCTAACGCTGACGACACTTACCGTCCTGAAAGAGCTAAACCGTTCCCGAAAAGGGTTATCGTATTCTCTCCGCACCCGGATGATGATGTTATCTCAATGGGCGGTACACTGAGAAGACTCGTTCAGCAGGGACATGAAGTACACGTAGCATACCAGACTTCGGGTAACATTGCCGTAGGCGATGAAGAAGTGGTAAGATTCATGCACTTCATCAATGGCTTCAACCAGTTGTTCGACGACAGCAAGAACCAGACTATCAGCGACAAGTATGCCGAAATCAAGAAGTTCTTTGCAGAAAAGAAAGAGGGCGATATGGACTCAAGGGATATTCTTACCATCAAGGGACTTATCCGCAGAGGTGAGGCACGTACAGCATGTACATACAACAACATCCCTTTGTCAAGATGTCACTTCCTCGACCTTCCTTTCTACGAGACAGGAAAGATAGAAAAGAACCCTATCAGTCTGCCTGATATCGAAATCGTTCTTAACCTTCTGAGAGAAGTAAAACCTCATCAGATTTATGTGGCCGGCGACTTGGCCGACCCGCATGGAACTCACCGGGTATGTACTGATGCTGTATTCGCCGCTATCGACGAAGAAAAGAATGCCGGTGCTGAATGGCTTAACGACTGCAGAATATGGATGTACCGTGGCGCATGGGCTGAATGGGAAATCGAGAACATCGAAATGGCTGTACCTTTGAGTCCGGAAGAACTACGTGCTAAACGTAACTCAATCCTCAAGCACCAGTCACAGATGGAAAGCGCACCGTTCCTTGGCAACGATGAACGTCTGTTCTGGCAAAGAAGCGAAGACCGTAACCGCGGAACAGCCTCACTTTATGACGGATTAGGCTTGGCATGCTACGAAGCAATGGAAGCATTCGTTGAGTATAAGCCTCTATAAAGATTATTTCTAATACACTATAAAATCCTGCAAGGCTTAATGTTTTGCAGGATTTTTTTTATAAAGACACAGTTATGTTCAGACATCTATTCTTTTCGATAAGCCTTGCCTCAGTATGTATGCTTTGGACAGGTTGCAATAATGAAAAACATTTCATAAACGATTCGGACTACAGACTAAAGGTAGAAAACGACTTTGCTGAGAAACAGACAATTCTGAAAGATGGGAATTTATTCGATATATTCAGCAAGGAAATGACATCCGAAGAGAAAGAGGCATTGCTGTTTCTATACGCATATATGCCACTAAGTGATATAGCCGACAATTCGGGAGAGTTCTTTCTAAACAATATACGGCTTTCATTCAAAATAAGGGAAGCATCATCATGGGGTAAAAATATCCCGGAAGATATTTTCAGACACTTTGTACTCCCAATAAGAGTCAACAACGAAAATCTGGACAATTCAAGGGAATATTTCCAAAAAGAATTATGGCCAAGAGTGAAACATCTCTCAATGCAAGATGCGGTACTGGAAACAAACCACTGGTGTCATGAGAAAGCAACTTATACACCATCGGACAGCCGCACAAGTTCACCACTGGCAACAATAAAAACAGCCTACGGAAGATGCGGAGAGGAATCTACACTATTAGTTGCAGCACTCCGAGCTATAGGTATTCCGGCACGTCAGGTATATACACCAAGATGGGCACATACAGACGACAACCATGCCTGGGTAGAAGCATGGGTGGACGGAAAATGGTGTTTTCTTGGAGCATGCGAACCGGAACCTGTACTTAATCTCGGATGGTTCAACTCACCTGCAAGCAGGGGAATGCTGATGCACACAAAAGTATTCGGCTCATATAACGGTAAGGAAGAAAAGATGATTCAGACTGCAAATTACACAGAAATCAACATAATCGGTAATTATGCAGACAAATCGTCTGTTACTGTAACTGTAAAAGATGGCAATGGAAACACTATTGAAGGAGCCAATGTAGAGTTCAAGCTGTATAACTATGCTGAGTTCTTTACTGTCTATAAACAGAAAAGCAATCTACAGGGACAGGTTTCACTCTCAGCAGGACTGGGTGACATGCTGGTATATGCTTCATATGGCGACAAATTCGGCATAAGAAAAGTATCATTCGGAAAGGAAAAGACTGTCGATATAGTCTTGAAACATAGTATATACGATGCATATTGTGAGAATATGGATATCGTTCCTCCAGCGGAAAATGCAAACCTCCCTTCTGTATCAGAAGAACAACGAAATGAGAACAATATCAGGCTGCACCAGGAAGATTCTATCAGAAATGCATATGTAGCGACTTTCCCCGATAAAGATATTATCAATAAGTTTGCTAAAGAAAACAATCTGAAATATGAAGAAATAGAAGGATTTATAGTCAAGTCAAGGGGCAATTATGCAGAAATAATGAAATTTCTGAGCAACTCTACACAAAACCAAATGTGCAGAAAAGCTATAGACTTATTGAAAACAATAACAGACAAAGATTTGAGAGATACTCCATGCAGTGTTCTTGAAGACCATCTGTACAATACTCCGGAAGAAGCGAGTACGGAATATGTGCTTTGTCCGCGTGTAGCCAATGAACTTCTCACCCCATACCGCTCATTTCTTCAGAAAGAAATACCGGAAAGTCTGAAAACCAAGTTTGCATCAAATCCTCAAACACTTGTAAAATGGTGTTCGGACAGCATTACCATAAGAAATGACCTTAACAAAGGCGCCTCTCCTACCTCACCTATCGGAACATGGAAATGCAGGGTTGTAGATACACAGTCACGCGAAATATTCTTTGTAGCTGCAGCAAGAAGTCTTAACATACAGGCATGGAAAGATGCTGTGACAGGTACATAGACAATGGTAATACTTATCAGGCTGACTTTGAAATCTCAACAACGTCAAAAACTCCTGAAGGCACACTGAGAGCCACATATAAACCTATTCCACGACTGGACGATCCTAAGCATTATACACATTTCACCATATCTAAGTACGAAAACGGAAGTTTCAAACTGCTGAACTATCCGGAAAATGCGACATGGAGTTCATTGCTGAAGAATGGTGTAAAGATAGAAGAAGGATATTATATGCTGGTAACTGGCAGCCGCCTTGCTAACGGAAGTGTAATGAGTAACGTTTCATTCTTCACTGTAGAAAAAGACAAAGAAACAAAGATAGAACTGAAAATGCATGACAATGCTGAAGAAATAAGAGTTATCGGAAATTTCAACTCTGAACTGAAATATACAGATGCTGTCACAAAAACAGAAACATCCATACTCTCAACTACAGGAAGAGGATATTTCGTTGTCGGCATACTTGGCACCGGTCAGGAACCTACCAACCATGCACTGAGAGACATAGAAATAAAAAAGGAAGAATTTGAAAAATGGGGACGCAAAATGTTACTGTTATTCCCGGACGAAAAGTCTTACAGGAAATTCTCTCCAACCGATTTTCCAAATCTTCCTTCTAACATAGTTTACGGAATAGACACCGATAATGAAGTAAGAAACGAGATTTCACAGAACATGAAACTGTCAAATGGAGGAAATCTGCCAATATTCATTATAGGTGACACATTCAACCGTGTAGTGTTCCAGATAGATGGTTACACCATAGGTATCGGCGAACAACTCATCAAGACCATTAACGGTCTGTAAGTGCACTTATTGTATTTCGTACACGGGTAGCGGTAGTTACCGAAATGAGATACTCATCTACTGTCACCGTTCCCCCCATAGACAGAGTCGGGTTGCGATAAAGCATCCGGCTCTCTTTATTTTCGCGCGCCGAGAAATGAAATTCAGACGCACCTGTCTTCTCCGCCAAATCTCGTATATTACTCTCATTGACTCCACAACCAGGCATTATGATAATCCTGCCGGCAGCCCGTTTAACTAATGAGGCGAGCAAATCTGTTCCCTGTATAGCCGTAGGTTGCTGACCGGAAGTCAGTATTCTGGACACTCCCATACCGATAAGACTCTCCATCACTTCAGCCGGGTGACGCACATAGTCAAATGCACGATGGAATGTTATACTCATCCCCTCGGCTGCCTCAACCAAACGTTTCATAGCAGGCATATCAAGTTCTGCTTCCGGTGTCAGACATCCGAACACTACTCCATCCGCACCCGCTTCTTTCACAGCACGTATATCTTCTTCCATTATATCCAGTTCCAAAGGAGAATAAACGAAATCTCCTCCACGAGGACGTATTATCACATGAAGCTTTATATCCAACAATCGTCGTGCAAGTTTCACTTCTCCTATAGAAGGAGTAGTCCCTCCTTCCGGCATCGAAGCGCATAATTCCACACGATGTGCCCCACCCTCCTGAGCCGCCAGACAACTTTCCACCGAATTGGCACAAATTTCAAAAGTACATCTCATAATCTATTCTATAAAAAAAGTGCGAATTACACTCACCATACTTGAAATCATCTTGTATAATCAACGTAATACGCACTCTAATAATTGTACGCCTATGGGGAGTCGAACCCCAATCGATGGAACCGGAATCCATTATTCTATCCATTGAACTATAAGCGCATTTTGCTTCTTTTTCTAAAAGCGATACAAAAATAATAAGTTTATCGGAATTTAGAAATAAACTTCCATGTAAAATGCTTTCATTAAGTAGGACTTCGGCTATCTATCAATGACAATTATTCAAACAACACACTTAAAACATAAACTTTTTGATAAGTTTTTCGTAATTATAATTGCATATTTACAAAATATACCTATCTTTGCCAACAAAACTAATACAAAACAAATCATGAGTTACTTAATAAAACCAACCAACTATAAAGCCCTGCTCGACATGAAACAGACTGAGCTTGGCATTAAAAAGATAAAGGAGTTCTTCCAGCAAAACCTATCATCGGAACTCAGACTCCGCCGCGTAACAGCCCCATTGTTCGTTCTTAAGGGTATGGGTATAAATGATGACCTGAACGGAGTGGAGCGTGCCGTGTCGTTCCCTATCAAGGATTTGGGGGACCAACAGGCTGAAGTGGTACACTCTCTTGCAAAATGGAAAAGAATGACGCTTGCCGACTATAACATCGGTCCGGGATATGGTATTTATACAGATATGAACGCGATACGTGCTGATGAGGAACTTGGTAACCTGCATTCGCTTTACGTTGACCAATGGGACTGGGAAAGAACCATTACACCGGAACAGAGAAATGTGGATTTCCTGAAAAGTATAGTAACCAGAATATATTCGGCTATGCGACGTACTGAGTATATGATATGCGAAATGTATCCGCAGATAAAATCATTCTTGGCTCACGACATACACTTCATACATTCCGAAGAACTCTTGCAGATGTATCCTGACAAGACTCCGAAAGAAAGGGAAGACCTTATCACAAAGAAATACGGTGCCGTATTTATAATAGGTATAGGATGCAATCTGAGCAATGGAAAGCCTCATGACCTTCGTGCTCCGGACTATGATGACTATTCTACTATTGATCCGGCTACCGGTCTGTCGGGACTGAACGGTGACCTCATGGTATGGAACGAGGTTTTAGGACGTGCCATCGAACTTTCGTCAATGGGTATCCGTGTGGACAAGGAAGCACTGTTGCGCCAGTTGGAACTTTCAGGCAAGGAAGACAGAAAGGAACTGTACTTCCACAAAAGACTGTTGAACGGCACTCTCCCACTGAGTATAGGTGGTGGTATAGGTCAGTCACGCCTCTGTATGCTTTATCTCAAAAAAGCACACATTGGAGAGATTCAGGCAAGTATATGGCCTGAGAGCATGAGAAAGGAATGCGAAAAACATGGCATGACTCTTATCTAAGCAACTAAACGAGATACATATAAATATTACAGCGGAGTTTCCAAACCTCAAGAAGGCTTAAGAAACTCCGTTGTTTTTTTGTTTATAAAATGCTAACTTTGCCGATATAAAATCACAACATCAAAACAGCAATGAACGTACAGATAGAAGAATCATGGAAGGAAGCATTGATGCCGGAATTCTCGAAAGACTACTTTATAAGACTGACAGACTTCGTAAGAAAGGAATATCACGAAACGACGGTTTATCCTCCGGGAAAACTGATTTTCAATGCATTCAACCTTTGTCCGTTTGACAAGGTGAAGGTAGTAATCATAGGACAGGACCCCTATCACGGTCCGGGTCAGGCACATGGATTGTGTTTCTCGGTAAACGACGGTATACAGCCTCCTCCTTCACTCGTAAACATATTCAAGGAGATAAACAGCGACTTGGGAAAACCAATTCCACAAAGCGGAAACCTGACAAGATGGGCTGAACAGGGCGTGCTTCTTCTTAACGCCACACTTACCGTACGCGCTCATCAGGCCGGGTCGCACCAAAGAAGAGGTTGGGAAGAATTTACAGATGCCGTTATAAGGAAATTGGCTGAAGAGAAAAGTAACTTAGTGTTTATCCTGTGGGGCTCGTATGCACAAAAAAAAGGGGCATTCATTGACAGAAACAAGCACCTGGTACTCAAATCAGTACATCCGTCACCCCTCTCGGCATACAACGGTTTCTTCGGAAATCACCACTTCAGCCTTGCCAATGACTATCTTGTGAAAAACGGCAAGACAGCCATCGACTGGTAGAAGTATCAATACCACGTAACAGAACTTCCGGTATTGCTTCGCTTGTCCCACTTGAGGGCATCCGTAAGCATACTGGAGTTTGCACGGATTGTAAAGTTATACGATGTATATGGCCCGAACACAAGTCCGCAACTCATATTGAAACAGTGAAGGTCGCGGGTGATGTTCAGTGTAGTCATTGACAGTTCCTTGGTAGTAAAGTCATATCCGGTAGAATAGTTCATATTCCAGCGGCTACCAATCTTGAAGTTACCGGAAATATTCAACGAATGCGTCAGAGAGAACGGATAGCGCATACGCTTGATGTTGATATCCTTTGTTCTGTCTTCACGGATGCTATAGCTATAGCTCAAACTTACACTCCATGGGAACTTGAACGCCATATATCCATCAGAGCTGATTGATGCAGCCTCTGTCTTTCTGATATTCGAGTTGTTCTGTTCCTGTTCTTCCATATTCTCTTCGGTATTCTCTTCATCCTTGTTTTCCTCACCGTCCTTCTTGTCATCTTTTTCTTCTTTCTTTCCGAAGAGTTTCTTGAACGTATCGTTATTCAGAGTATATGAGAACGAACCGCTATATCCCTGGAATCGTCCGAAACGTCCGTAAGACCATTCTGTACGGTCGCCTACTACTACGTTTCCATTCTTGTCAAACTCATAGGCATATGTAGCGAACGATGCGTTCATATTGAATGTATAGTTATTAGGGAATTTCAAACGAACGTTCATACTCAGGTCACTCCATTTCTTATTGGCAACATCGTACGACATAGATGCTCCCAACTGGTCGATAAGACTGATTTTTCTGTAACCTGTAGAATCACGGTCGGACCTCATCTTCATTTCTAAATTATTGTCAACCGAAAATGAAATATTCTGCGACATGGTCTTTCCCGGCACACCATATGTCATACCTTCATAGAGAGAATATTCCACTGTACGCACCTCACCCTGTTCGTCGGTGTATGTATATGTGTCATAATATCCGAAACGTTTCGTACCGAAGTTAGGCGTATATGTATAGCTTACGGTTGGCGTGAAAACATGGCGCACCTGTATCTCCTTACTCTTCATAAAGAGAGGCTTGTACATACCGTATAGCTTGGTATTCATCTGTACAGACATGTTATAGTCGTACACACGGTTGAATCCGTTTATTGTATCTCTGCGGATATGGTCCGAAGTATCGAGCGTAGGGTCGTAGCTCCTCTTTATCTTATTCAGATACCATCTTTCAGTATAGTTGAACGAAGGCACAATGTTTATATACTTGAACAAGTTGAAAGTAGCCGAAACAGGAATCTTATGCTGGAAACCGTTCTTCCACTGTGTGAGCGGAGTCTTGAACAGAAGATTATCCTTTGTATTGACACTGTTGGTCATGGCTCCGGTGTACTGGAAAGAAATCTTTTCGTACCAGCGCTCGTCGCCGGCAGCTTTCTTGCGCTTGAACGGATATATACGGTTCAAGGATATATTAATATCCGGCAATGTCATATTGATAGACGAGTCGCGAGTGTTCTGAGTAATGTTGAATGAACCGGAAATGTTAAGTCCTATTTCAGGGAAACTGCGCGAATAGCTCACACTCGAAGCCTTGGTGTTCTGTGCATACTGTTGCGGATTATACAGACTGCTCAGACTGGAGCGGTCGTAACTACTTGTAGCAAAGTTCACACTTGCCGAGAACGAACTATTAGGACTGGCCTTGGCATCCTGACGGTGGCTCCACTGTATGCGGAAGTCTTTCGACACAGAGTAGTCAGGCATGTTCTTCTCTCCCGTTTTTGTCACGATATAGCTGGCATTGAACGAACCGCTGTACTTGTATCTCTTGTTATAGTTCGATGCTGCAGAAAGTCCCCACGAACCCTTTGTAAATATTTCACCAAGCACTTTCAGATCCATCTTGTCGCTGATGGCAAAATAATATCCACCATCGCGGAGATAGAATCCTCGGTTCAACTCATCACCATAGCTCGGCATGATGAAACCGGACGAATAACTGCTGTTGAACGGGAAAAATCCGAAAGGAACGGCAATAGGCAGCGGAACATCTTCCACCACAAGATGCGCCGGACCGAAGACTACATTCTTCTTTGGTCGTACCTTTGCCATAGACAGCTGAAGATAAAAGTGCGGATGCTCATGATTGTCACACGTAGTATATCGTCCGTGCTGCATATAAATCTCATCCTCACCACCTTTCTTAGCATCGCGGCTGGTAACATATCCCTCACCCTGCTGAGTAACGATACTGTTGATAAAACCCTTCTTGGTCTTGAAGTTATATCGCATAATCTTCGATTCGTACGGTGTCTCGCCATCCTTGAAAACCGGCAAACCGGATTCTAAACCTGCTGTATCCTTAACGCCTCTGGCATACACGGTGTTACTGTCCATATTCATTGTAATGACAGCTGATGTAAGTTCAATTTTCTGATAATTGACCTTTCCTGAACCGTAAAGATGCGCAAAACCTCCTTTTGTAAAGACAATTGAATCGCTCGCTTCATATACCACAGGTGCGTCGAGTGCATCTTTCTTTCCCATTGTATCGGATGGCAACGAATCGGCCGACAAAGAATCTGCAGCCAGAGAATCGAGCCTCAACGAGTCGAGGCCAAAGGAATCCGTTTTTACCTGGGATGACACATTTCTGCCCGAACGTCTTCCCCTTACACGCTGCGCTTCAGCGTAGAAAGTGGAAACAAGTCCTAACAGAAACAATGTTATAAATATGTATGTAGTTCTTTTAAACGATGTCATTATATATCTTTTTCGCGATAAGCGATACAAAAGTAAGCATTATCACTTAAATAACACTATTGGCAATAAGTTTTTAATGTATTTTTACGACAAAACAGGAATTAGAGAAACATCTTACACCATTTGTCAAACCTCTCCAGTCCTTCTTCACCATGCTTTTCTATACTCTTGCGAGCTTTTTCCAGCGATTTTTCATTATCCAGTTTGGTTTTTGAAAAAAACTTGTCCGCAAAACATATGATTTGCTCTTCAAGACTTACCGGAAGCATGTCTCTATGCGGCACAGGCAAATCGCGCTCAATAATTGCCTTCAATGAAAGGCCTGCACCCGTGTGGCGCTCACACACTAAAGCATGACGCGGATATCCTTCCTTCCGTACCAAATCAGCACCCAAATAGCCATGACATATGTACGGATAAGTTCCATAGCAGAATATACCGTCGGCATCCGTAAGAAATATACCAATATCGTGAAGCATTGCAGCCTCTTCAATAAACTGTAGGTCAAGATTCAGTTCGGGATGTTTCCGGGCCATTTCCAGTGCCTTGTCAGCTACAGAACGGCTGTGTTTCAACAGGATTTTCTTAAGTTCGTTATCTTCCGGATAATATTTGTCTATTAATTCTATAGGATTCATTGTTTTATTTATCTTTGCGTATTATTAATTCGGTTTACAAAACTAATAAATATTATTGTCCTGACATGAAATATCTTGTTATTTTACTATTAATTTCTTTCTCCGGAATGTGTAAAGCCACAAATATAAGGAACGGAGCAGACCAGATTGAGACTCTGACATCACTCATAGGCAACAAAAAGATAGCTTTAGTAGCAAACCAGACATCGCTGACAGGCAGCACCCACCTGCTTGACACTTTATACTCGTTGGGCAAAAGACCTGTCGCACTGTTTGCTCCCGAACATGGTTTCAGAGGTAAAGCCGATGCAGGTGAAACCGTGAAGGACGGCAAGGACGTAAAAACCGGAACACCGATAATCTCACTTTACGGAAAGAACAAAAAGCCTTCTGCAACCGACCTTGCTAATATTGATATGGTAGTGTTCGACATTCAGGATGTGGGAGCAAGATTCTACACATACATCAGTACATTATATTATATAATGCAGGCATGTGCCGAAAACGGGAAAGAGCTTATAGTGCTCGACCGCCCGAACCCTTGCGATTATGTTGACGGTCCTGTACTGAAAAAGGAATACAAGAGTTTCGTAGGAATGTTACCCATACCGGTTCTTCACGGATGTACAATGGGCGAGCTGGCAGGCATGATAAACGGTGAAGGATGGCTTGGCAACAATCTGAAATGCAACTACTCAGTAATACAAATCAAAGGATGGAAACATGGTGACCCGTATTCGCTCCCTGTGAAGCCGTCGCCTAACCTACCTAATGACCAGTCAATCGCTCTGTATGCCTCACTCTGCCTGTTCGAGGCTACATCTGTCAGTGTCGGACGCGGAACATATTTCCCATTCCAGGTTATAGGCTCACCATTATTGCCAAAAGACAAGTATCCATTTTCTTTCACTCCGAAAGCATTGGAGGGTTTCGACAAAAATCCTTTGCACAAGAACGTAGTATGCCACGGACTCGACCTTAGAGAAACCGACATCAGCGGACTGAACGGATTTTCATTGAAATATGTCATCGAGATGTACCGTGAGTTCAAGAAGATAAACAAGTCTGAATCCTTCCTCACGCGCCCCAAATGGTTCGACCTGCTGATGGGCACAAATCAGGTAAGGCTCGACATGCTAAAAGGTAAATCGGAAGAAGAGATTCGTTCTGTATGGAATGAGGACTTGAAGAAATACAGGGAAATGCGGGATAAGTACATTCTATACTAAAAAAGTTCGGGCTGAACACCGTTTAAACAGTATTTAATCACCATTTAAACGGTATTCAGCCCGATTTGGTATATCAAAAAAGAATGTGTATTATCTCTTCTTCATCTTCTGCATCATACCGGCCATCTTGCTGCCAGTCACCATCTTCATCATCTTACGAGTCTGGTCAAACTGCTTCAAAAGGCGGTTCACTTCCTGAATGTTTGTACCACTACCCTTTGCGATACGCATACGGCGCGAACCGTTGAGGATTTCAGGATGAGTACGTTCTTCAGGGGTCATGGAATAGATGATAGCTTCGATACTCTTGAACGCATTGTCGTCAATATCAATATCCTTGATAGCCTTACCTACACCCGGAATCATTGAAGCAAGTTCCTTGATGTTACCCATCTTCTTAATCTGGTTTATCTGAGTAAGGAAGTCATTGAAGTCGAACTGGTTCTTCTGGATTTTCTTCTGAAGACGTTTTGCTTCCTCTTCGTCGTACTGTTCCTGTGCACGTTCAACAAGTGATACGATATCACCCATACCGAGGATACGGTCTGCCATACGTGCAGGGTGGAACAAGTCGATTGCGTCAAGCTTTTCACCTGTACCTACGAACTTGATAGGCTTGTTTACTACTGTACGGATAGAAAGTGCGGCACCACCACGAGTATCACCATCCAACTTGGTAAGAACTACACCGTTGAAGTCAAGGCGTTCGTTAAACTCGCGTGCAGTGTTTACAGCATCCTGACCTGTCATCGAGTCTACTACGAACAGTGTTTCATCCGGATTGATAGCTTCCTTGATAGCTTCAATCTCGTTCATCATCTGCTCGTCGATAGCAAGACGACCGGCTGTATCGACAATCACCAGGTCATGACCTTTGGCCTTTGCCTCATGGATGGCATTCAGAGCTATCTGTACAGGGTCTTTGCTGTCAGGTTCAGAATAAACAGGAACTTCTATCTGCTGTCCAAGTACCTTAAGCTGTTCGATAGCCGCAGGACGGTAAACGTCGCAGGCTACCAACAAAGGCTTGCGGTTCTTCTTGGTTTTCAGCATACGTGCCAACTTTCCAGAGAAAGTAGTCTTACCGGAACCCTGAAGACCGGACATAAGTATCACAGCCGGACGTCCCTTAAGTTCCAACTCTGCTGTTTCGCCACCCATCAGTTTTGTAAGTTCGTCATGAACAATCTTAACCATCAACTGGCTTGGCTTAACAGCTGTAAGCACATTCTGCCCCAAGGCTTTCTCCTTTACTGTATCTGTAAAGTTCTTTGCAACCTTATAGTTCACGTCGGCATCAAGCAAAGCGCGACGTACATCTTTCAGAGTCTCGGCAACATTGATTTCGGTGATTTTACCCTCACCTTTCAATATCTTAAACGACCTCTCAAGTCTTTCACTTAAATTATCGAACATATATTATTTGGATTTTTCTTAATTTCTTATATTTCAACGGGGTGCAAAAATACATAAAAAAACTTAGAGCCCATTTTAATTTTCCATAAAAAAAGAGTTTACAAACCATTTTTCGCTTTGTTTTGAGTTTCTTTTTGGTCTATTTTCCAGCTTTCAATCGACGCATAGCCCGCTATGCTTCTCATTAAAGCCGAAAAATATCCTCAAAAATAAATTTCAAAACAACAGCGTGTAAAATCAAAACAAGTTCTTCACTCTCAAATCTTTTTATTCTGCCATTTAGCTTTTTTCAAATATATAAGACTAAATATCAGCATTAGCACATAGTATATTATCTCCGTAGTAAAACAAATCTCTACAGGCTGGCGGAGTACCATACCTACCACTATCACATAAAGTGCGTAGAACACCTGCACTCCTACCTCCACTCCAAGTGCTGCCTGAGTATTGCCTGTCCCGGAGATACCGTTGAAATATATATTTGCCAGCGACGCAAGAAGCATAGACGCACACACTACATAAAGTGCAGGTATAGACTCGGCAACAAGACCGGAATCGCCTGTGTATATCGAAAGTATAGGATTTGGGAATATTACCGTCAGTGCCACACATACCACCATTATCAGAAACGATATGCCCGATATGCGGTGAAGCAGAGCTATTACCTTATCTGTTCCACCCGCCCCTATCAGATTACTGACAAGAGTATTGGCGGTAGTTGCCAATGCCTGTACCGGAATCAGTAGCACTATATATACACTTCTTACTATATTTGCTATAGCCAGCTCCCTCTGTCCCAAACGCTCCAGCGCCATAAAGAATACGAACCATATGGCCATTGCCAGAAAATATTGCACCATGGTGAATGATGATATTTGCAATATCCTGCCCACCATCCCGAAATCAATCCTGAAAGAACGTCGGAAACCGTATTTTCTGAGGTCAACCTTACAATATGTATATATAAGGAAGAATACCAGCGAAGAAGCCTCAGCAATAACTGATGCCAACGCCGCTCCCCTGACACCCATTTGCGGCAATCCAAGTTCGCCAAACACAAGACCATAATCGAGGACTACATTCACAAGTGCCATAACAACCGAACTTAAAGTAAGTACTTTGGTATTGGTTATACCTATGTAGAATGCACGGAACATCACATTCAGGAAAGCAAACAGAAATCCCCAGATACGCCATGTGAAAAACTGGTATGTAGCCTCGTATATAGTATCGGAAGTTATCAGCATCCTTATGAGAGGACCGGCAAAAATATACATGACTACAGCCAGGGCCGCAGCCATCATAAAACTGAACATACCGCCCTGCATCATGACCGAACCCACGTCGCGATAGTTGCCTTCACCGTTTCGGCGTGCTATGAGTATCTGCGAACCTATACTGAAACCGAAAGCTACGGTATAGACACATATATAGAGAAGTCCTCCCATAGCCGCAGCTCCCAAAGCTACCTCGCCCACATGTCCGAGGAAAGCCGTATCAGTAACATTAATGATATTTTGGGCAAGCAGCCCGAGAAGTATAGGATAAGTAACGCGCCAGATTTCTTTATTGGAATACATACTAAACACACATTATTATATAATTATACAGCAAAGATACAAAAAACAGTCATATTTCCAATTATTCTTCGACACATAAAGCATAACACGTACGTGTAACGCGCGTAACACGAACGTGACGCGAGCGGAACACGAACGTGTCACGCTAACTTTGAACTGTCAAATCCGACCACATGAACGGAAAAGAAACCAAATACGACGAAACGAAATGTGTAAAAATAACACTTTAATGCTGTACAACATATATTTTTTTTGAACAACGGAATAAAATAAGTGTTACTTTTACACCGTCAAAAAAACATTTACCATAATAATGTATAATGAGAAACATGAAAAAGTCATTTTTAAGCATGGGGGCGGCAATCGTAATACTCAGCGGATGTGCCTCACAGGAAAAGAAAACAGAGTTGACACTTTCAGGACTTGATCCTGCAAAATTCGAAACAACAATAGACGGCAACAAGAAGACAGGACTTTACAGACTTACGAACAACAATGGAATGGAAGTCTGTGTGACAAACTTCGGAGGTAGAATCGTTTCAGTTATGGTGCCGGACAAAAACGGTAAGATGACAGATGTAGTTCTCGGATTCGACAATATAAATGACTATCAGAATATACCGAGCGATTTCGGAGCAAGCATAGGAAGGTATGCCAACCGTATCAACAAAGGTAAAATCAACATAGACGGACAGGAAATACAGTTGCCGACAAACAATTTCGGACACTGTCTGCACGGAGGACCTACAGGCTGGCAGTATCAGGTATATGAAGCAAACCAGACAAACGACAGCACTATAGTGCTTACAATGAAATCGGCTGACGGCGACAACAACTTCCCAGGAAACGTAACAGCCAATGTCACTTATACACTGACATCTGACAATGCCATCGACATAAAATACGATGCAACTACAGACAAGACCACTATCATAAATATGACTAACCACTCATATTTCAATCTTAGCGGCGATATGTCGAAACCGGCTACAGACCATATCCTGTACGTGGCTTCGGACAGCATCACACCGGTGGACAGCACATATATGACTACTGGCGAAATGATGGCAGTAGAAGACACTCCATTCGATTTCAATACACCTAAGACCATAGCTCCTGACGTAACAGCATTCGACAACGAGCAGGTGAAATTCGGAAACGGCTTCGACCACAACTGGGTATTGGCAACAAAAGGTGATGACACAAAAGTGGCAGCCAGACTTACAAGCCCTGCAAGCGGTATAACTCTTGAAGTCTATACTAACGAACCTGGAATCCAGGTATATACAGGAAACTTCCTGACAGGCGAAGTAAAAGGTAAACGCGGTATAGCATATCCGCAGCGTGCTTCAGTTTGTCTTGAATCGCAGCACTATCCTGACAGTCCAAACAAGACACAATGGCCTTCTGTTATCCTGAAACCGGGAGAAACATACTACAGCCACTGCGTATTCAAATTCGGAGTAGAAAATAACAAATAGTATAATATCATAAAAACACATCATTATGAATTGGAGTTCAAAAGAATTTATTTGGTTGGACTGGGCTGTCCTGGTCATAGGAATATTAGGAGTGGCATGGGCCGTATGGCGTGCCGTGCGTAAGGACAAACTGGCCATGCAAGGGGCAGACAGTCAGGACTATCTGTTCGGTAAAGGAGAACCTTGGTATGTTATCGGTGCTGCGATATTTGCAGCCAACATCGGTTCAGAACACTTGGTAGGTCTTGCAGGTACAGGAGCTAAAGACGGTGTAGGTATGGCACACTGGGAAATGCAGGGATGGATGATTCTTATCCTCGGATGGCTGTTCGTACCGTTCTATCAGTTGCTTAACAACAAGATGGGCAAGATTATCACTATGCCTGACTTCCTGAAATACCGTTACACTCAGAGAACAGGTTCATGGTTGAGTATCATTACATTGATTGCATATATCCTTACTAAAGTCAGCGTTACAGCTTTCACAGGAGGTATCTTCTTCGAATATCTGCTCGGACTTCCTTTCTGGTGGGGAGCTTTGGGACTGATTGCCATCACTGCCGTATTTACGGTATTGGGAGGTATGAAGGGTGTTATGACAATGTCTGCCATCCAGACACCTATCCTCATCATCGGTTCGTTCCTTGTTCTCTTCCTCGGATTATCTGCACTTGGACACGGAAGCATCATCGACGGATGGGGTAACATGATGGACTATGCACGTTCAGCTCATGACGGTTACGGTATCAACCACATGTTCCACTGGGACGAAGGCGATCCTATGTATCCTAAATTCCCGGGATTTGCAGTATTCATCGGAGCTTCTATCATCGGTTTCTGGTACTGGTGTACAGACCAGCATATCGTTCAGCGTGTTCTTGGACAGCAGAAAGGCGAATCTGACGACGTGGTAATGAAACGTGCACGCCGCGGTACTATCGCAGCAGGCTATTTCAAACTGCTTCCTGTATTCATGTTCCTTATCCCCGGTATGGTAGCTGTGGCATTGGCACAGAATCCTAACAGCGGTATCGTAATGGACCTTACTAACCAGCACGACACAGACGGCGCATTTGCCATGATGGTGAAGAATATTCTTCCTGCAGGTGTGAAAGGTCTGGTAACTATCGGTTTCATCTGTGCTTTGGTTACTTCACTTGCTGCATTCTTCAACAGCTGTGCGACACTGTTTACAGAAGACTTCTACAAGCCTATGCGTCAGGGCAAGAGCGAAGCACACTATGTATTCGTAGGCCGTGTGGCTACAGTGGTAGTAGTTATCCTCGGTTTGCTCTGGCTGCCTATCATGATGAACATGGACAATCTCTACAGCTATCTGCAGGACATCCAGTCACTGTTGGCTCCGGCCATGGTAGCAGTATTCACATTGGGTATCTTCTCTAAGAAAATCACTCCAAAGGCAGGTGAATGGGGACTTATCGGCGGTTTCATAATCGGTATGGTTAGACTCGTTACAAACGTAATAACAAAGAGCGGTACAGCAACTATGGAAGGAGCATTCTGGGATGCTACAGCATGGTTCTGGCAGACTAACTGGTTGATTTTCGAGATATGGTTACTTGTATTCCTTATGGTTATGATGGCTGTAGTATCTTGCTTCACTCCGAAACCTACTGCACAGCAGATTGAGGCAATTACATTCACAGGCAGCTATAAGGAACTTATCAGAAAGAGCTGGAACAAGTGGGACGTAATAGCAACACTCGGTGTTGTAGTTCTCTGCGGATTATTCTACGCATATTTCTGGTAAAAACTATAAATATTGTTCTACATTTGCAATCAAATAAATGTAGAACAATATAAAATCTGTATTTACATGACAGCTTATTACAAACATAATCCAAAATTCTATGTCGGCATTGACTGTATCATATTCGGTTTCGACAAGGGCGAACTGAACCTCCTCCTTCTAAAGAGAAATTTTGAGCCGGCTAAAGGGAAATGGTCTCTTATGGGAGGATTTATACAGGAAAACGAAAGTGCAGACGATGCTGCAAAACGTGTGTTGAGCGAACTGACCGGACTGGAAGATGTCTATATGGAACAGATAGGCGCATTCGGTGCTGTGGGCAGAGATCCGGGAGAGCGGGTTATTTCATTGGCCTATTATGCACTGATAAACATCAATGAATACGACCGCGAACTGGTTCAGCAGCATAACGCTCACTGGGTGAACATAAACGAAGTGCCTGAACTGATTTTCGACCATTCGGAAATGGTAATAAAAGCCAGACAGATGATGAAAGAGAAAGCATCGCACAAGCCTATCGGATTCAATCTGCTTCCGGAACTGTTCACGCTGACACAACTGCAAAATCTCTACGAAGCCATATACGGCGAAACGATGGACAAGAGAAACTTCCGTAAGCGTATAGCTGACATGGACTTTATAGAACAGACAGATAAAATTGATAAAACGGGTTCAAAAAGAGGTGCAAGGCTTTTCAAATTCAATGACAAGGCGTACGAAAAAGACCCTAAATTCAAGATTTAAACAATAAAAGACTCAGATATATGTTAGAAGCATTAAAAGAAAAAGTATTCCATGCCAACCTTGATTTGGTGAAACATGGACTCGTAATCTTCACTTGGGGCAATGTTTCGGCTATTGACCGCGAAACAGGACTTGTAGTGATAAAGCCAAGCGGAGTATCATATGATGAGATGAAAGCAGACGATATGGTGGTAGTAGACCTCGACGGCAACGTAGTGGAAGGTTCTCTCCGTCCGTCAAGCGACACTCCTACCCATCTGGTACTTTACAAGGCATTCCCTGAAATAGGCGGTGTGGTCCACACTCACTCAACTTATGCCACTGCATGGGCTCAGGCAGGACTTGACATTCCTAATATAGGTACAACTCATGCCGACTATTTCCACGAAGCAATCCCTTGTACAGCCGACATGACTGAGGAAGAAGTGAAAGGCGAATACGAAAAGGAAACCGGAAACGTGATAGTGAAACGCTTTGAAGGCATGAATCCTGTACACACTCCGGGAGTATTGGTGAAAAACCATGGTCCTTTCTCATGGGGTAATGATGCCAACGATGCTGTTCACAATGCAGTAGTTATGGAACAGGTAGCAAAAATGGCAAGCATCGCTTATGCTGCAAATCCTAACCTTACGATGAATCCTCTGCTGGTGGAAAAGCATTTCAACCGCAAGCATGGTCCTAACGCTTATTACGGACAGAAAAAGTAAAAACATCTGAATTTAATAAATACTGAAATAATCAAATTATTACCTTATTAATAAAATCAAGAATTATGAACGCATTCAGTCAGTATGAAGTATGGTTCGTAACCGGAGCTCAGCTCCTTTACGGAGGCGACGCAGTAGTAGCTGTAGACGCACACAGTAACGAAATGGTAGCAGGTCTTAACGAAAGTGGAAAACTTCCTGTTAAAGTTGTATATAAAGGCACTGCAAACTCTTCTAAAGAAGTGGAAGCAGTATTCAAGGCAGCAAACAATGATGATAAATGTATCGGTGTAATCACATGGATGCACACATTCTCTCCTGCCAAAATGTGGATTCACGGACTTCAGCAGTTGAAGAAACCTTTGCTGCACTTCCACACTCAGTTCAACAAGGAAATTCCTTGGGACACTATGGACATGGACTTCATGAACTTGAACCAGAGCGCACACGGCGACCGCGAATTCGGTCATATCTGCACTCGTATGCGTGTACGCCGCAAAGTGGTTGTAGGCTACTGGAAAGACGAAGAAACTCTCGGCAAGATTGCTGTATGGATGAGAGTATGTGCTGCATGGGCTGACTCACAGGATATGCTCATCTTGCGTTTCGGCGACCAGATGAACAATGTAGCCGTAACAGACGGTGACAAGGTTGAAGCTGAACAGCGCATGGGTTACCACGTAGACTACTGCCCTGTAAGCAAGCTGATGGAATATCACAAGAATATCAAGGACGAAGAAGTTGAAGCTTTGGTTAAAACTTACTTCAGCGAATACGACCACGATGCAGAACTTGAAGACAAATCAACTGAAGCTTATCAGAAAGTATGGAACGCTGCTAAGGCTGAACTTGCTCTACGCGCTATCCTGAAAGCTAAAGGTGCCAAAGGTTTCACTACAAACTTCGACGACCTTGGACAGACAGACGGCAGCCACTTCGACCAGATTCCTGGACTTGCTTCACAGCGTCTGATGGCTGAAGGTTACGGATTCGGTGCTGAAGGTGACTGGAAATCAGCAGCTCTCTACCGCACTGTATGGGTAATGAACCAGGGACTTCCTAACGGTTGCTCATTCCTTGAAGACTACACTTTGAACTTCGACGGAAAGAACAGTTCTATCCTTCAGGCACACATGTTGGAAGTTTGTCCGTTAATCGCAGCCAAGAAACCTCGCCTGGAAGTTCACTTCCTCGGTATCGGTATCCGTAAGAGCCAGACTGCTCGTCTTGTATTTACTTCAAAGGTTGGTACAGGATGTACAGCTACAGTTGTAGACCTCGGAAACCGTTTCCGACTCATCGTAAACGATGTAGAATGTATCGAACCAAAACCATTGCCTAAACTTCCTGTTGCTTCTGCACTCTGGAAGCCAATGCCTGACTTTGAAGTCGGTGCAGGTGCATGGATTCTTGCAGGTGGTACTCACCACTCTTGCTTCTCATACGACCTGACAGCAGAATACTGGGAAGACTATGCAGAAATCGCAGGTATCGAAATGGTTCACATCAACAAAGATACTACTATCAGTGAATTCAAGAAAGAGCTTCGCATGAATGAAGTTTACTACATGCTGAACAAAGCTCTTTGCTAATCAGATAGATTATATTGCCTTATTTAAAAGTGCTCGGCGAGCAATCGTTTGCAGCACTTTTATTTTTTTAAAACTTAAGAACTCATAAACTTAAAACTCATAAACTTAAAA
>George_p2__coassemble_604_pt1 | contig 32529 bp, 25 predicted proteins | sample George_p2__metabat2_high_PE_021 | metagenome-assembled genome bin George_p2 | reverse complement strand
GAGGACTCAAAACAACTGGCCTTATTCTAAACTTATCCCGAACTCAGGTAAATATTATTTTTAATAAAACCTCGTATTGTCATTATTATACTCTCCGGAAAAGCAATTCCCCCTACACTCAAAATCTGTAATACAGGAATAGAGTATAGGGGGATTGTCATATCAATATGTATTTATTCGTTTATTGTTTCGACGGATCTTGAATAGAAAACATTTTACGGTCCTTTATAAACTGTACTATATAAATAGAATACAGAACCAATGATATTATTATCCCTATAATATCGAATACGCCATATTCAACACCTGATATATTATACTTTATATCAGTCCATGGAGAATACATATACAATATACATAGCACAATAAGAAGAAGACGGAACTCTGTAGGGCCGAATTTACCATACGTCAAGCGAAACTCATTTTTAAGGATAATGCATATATAAGTATAAACCGACAAGGCCAGGTATCCGCTAAAAGCGAAAAAGGCAATGTCCATACGGAGCATAGGTGAAAGTCCTACCCCAAGAAAAATGAAAGCCGTAGTAACAACATCCATTGTATGGTCTATAAAGAAACCATATACCGGACGCTGGGCATTTCGTACACGAGCTAATGTACCGTCAAGACTATCGCCATACCAGTGAATAACCAGACCAAATGAAGCAAGCCATAAAAAGTTTGAATTTAAATTGGCAAGATAACCTCCCAATGCAAAAATAATAGAACCGACAACACCTAAGTATGTTAAACCGTCAGATGTCATCCACTTAGGCTGTCTTTTGGCCAGCCATACCAATACTTTTTTCTCCACCCCATTAAGAATTGAGGTCTGGATTCTTTCAGATGTTTCTTTTCCCATTTTCTATATTTTTATTATTTCACATCTAATAATTCCATTTAATCCGGAACCATAATATCGGGATGCAAATTAATGTAAAATAATTCAACAAACGATTGTAATAATGTTTGAGAAAATATTCCAAATGTCCAAACTTTAATATGTATGCGCAATCTTAATACAGCATTTCGCTTCAATTGCGATCTGAAACATTTATTTACCCAAAATCAGAATATAAAATTTATAATATTCTTTAATTCCCGAATAGTATTCCATTTGTCTATAACACAAAAATCGTAAATAAAACTTTTATACATTTGCGCCCATTATGAAAAGAATAAGAATTAAAGCAGTAAAGACAAAACATGAAATAAATGATTTCGTGAATTTACCAGACAGAATTTATGCTGATTGTCCTCAATATGTTCCGGACCTTAAAAGCGACATCAAAGAAATATTTAATCCGGATAACGTTATACTCGAACATTCAGACATAAAAGCATTTATAGCATATAATGACGAAGGTAAAGCTGTAGGAAGGATTCTAGGCATTATTAATCATAAAGCCAACAAAAAATGGAATACACGCAACGTGCGTTTCGGCTATATTGAGTTCATGGATGATATTAATATTTCGAAAGCACTGCTTGAAGCTATAGAAAAATGGAGCAAAGAAAACGGGATGGAATATATACAAGGTCCTATGGGATTTTTCGATTTCGACAAGGAAGGAATGTTAATCGAAGATTTTGACCAAATAGGTTCAATGGTTACAATATACAACCATCCATATTATCCCAAACATATGGAGAGTCTAGGATATACAAAAGAAGTTGACTGGGTACAAGTATGTCTGGAAGTTCCTAAAGAAATCCCGGCAAAATATTCCCGCGTAGCAAAATTGTCGCAGGAAATGTTTGGACTGCACGTAAAAAAACTTAACAACACGGATATATACAAAAGAGGATACGGAAGAAAAATTTTCAATCTGATAAATACGTCATATTCACCACTATTCGGATATACAGAATTGTCAGAAAAACAGATTGACCTGTATATAGACAAATACCTGCCACTGATAGACAAAAAAATGGTTCCGGTAATAGAAAACGAGAATGGCGAATTAATAGGTGTTACTATTACAATGGGAAGTCTGTCGCATGCAATGCAAAAAGCAAAAGGCAGCTTATTTCCATTGGGATGGTTTCACATTCTGCGTTCATTAAAATGGAAGAGAGAAGAAAAAGCAGAGTTACTCCTTATTGCCATACGACCGGATTATCAGGGTTTGGGAGTGAATGCTCTATTTTTTAACGACCTGATTCCAATATACAATAAATATAAATTCAAATATGCAGAAACCGGTCCTCAACTAGAAGACAATATAAAAGAACTCTCACAATGGAAGGCATTAAACCCTACTTATAACAAAAGGAGAAGATGTTATAAGAAAAAACTATAAAGGAGAATATATAATGGAAAAAAGAGTTGTAATAACAGGCATGGGAATATGGTCATGTCTGGGAATAACACTTGACAGTGTACGCGATGCGTTATATTCAGGAAAAAGTGGTATAATATTCAGTCAGGAAAGAAAAGATGCAGGTTTCCGCTCTGCACTATGTGGCAATATCGAACGTCCTGATCTGAAACCGTACATATCACGTAACTTACGCCAATTCATGCCGGAAGAGGCACAATACGCATACATGGCCACACGCAACGCACTAGAACACGCAAAACTAGATCAAAGTTACATCGATGAGCACGAAGTAGGAATTATTTATGGAAACGATTCCGCTGTTGAATCAACTATGCATTCATTGGATAATTTCAGAGAATACAAAGATACGTCGGCATGCGGTAGCGGTTCAATCTTCCAATCCATGAACTCTACGGTTACCATGAATCTGGCTTGTCTTTTCCACCTTCGTGGAATAAATCTAACATCTTCTGCCGCATGTGCTTCCGGTTCGCAAGCTGTAGGATTAGCTTATTTGCTCATAAAGAACGGACTACAGGACTGTATTATATGTGGAGGAGCACAAGAGGCCAACATGTATAGTGTAGCTGCATTCGATGGAATCCAGTCATTTTCTATACGTGAAAATGAACCGACAAAAGCCAGCCGGCCATTTGATGCAAATCGCGACGGCCTGGTCCCTGGTGGAGGTGCAGCAACACTAGTAGTGGAAAGTTACGAACATGCCGTGAAACGAGGAGCACCTATTCTGGCAGAAATAGTCAGCTGGGGATTTTCCGGTAACGGTGACCACATATCCACTCCAAACATAGCCGGACCTGCACGCTCATTGGAACTGTGTCTGAGAAACGGCAACGTAAGGACAAAAAACATAGGATATGTTAATGCACATGCCACATCTACCCGAATAGGCGACAGCCGTGAAGCTTTGGCTATATCACAGATTTTTGGAGACTATAAGGTACCGGTTACTTCTACTAAAAGCCAGACAGGACATGAGATGTGGATGGCCGGAGCAAGCGAACTGATATATTCCATCCTGATGATGAAGAATGATTTCATTGCAGGCAATATCAATTTTGAAAATCCAGATGAAGACACTTCATGTCTGAACATCATACCGGAAACGAAAGAAACTCATTTTGATATGTTTCTGTCAAACTCATTCGGATTCGGAGGTACAAACTCTACTATTATAATAAAAAACTTATAACAAAAACTTTATAAAACTTACATCATTATGACACGAAATGAAATTATTGAAAAGGTAAACAGCTTATTATCAGAGGAATTTGAAGTTGATTCTACATTATTCAATCCGGATGCGAATATAAGGGAAACATTGTCTTTGGACAGCCTCAGTCTGGTAGACCTGGTAGCAATCATTCAGCAAACATATAAAATTAAAATACCGGTAGCCGACTTGAAGAATATACATACATTCACCGACTTGTACGATTACATTGAATCACACTTACCCCAAAATGAATAACAGTTACGATATTCACAGACTTATTCCACAACGTGACCCGATAAAAATGATTGACAGTCTGATTGATGCCAACGAGGTAATGGCCATTACTACCCTTTTAATCACCAGCAACAATTATTTTGTAAGCACGGAAGGAATAATGGCTGAAGCCGGACTGATTGAGCACATAGCTCAATCAGCTTCAGCACAAGCCGGCTTTCTTGCTATTTCAGAAGGAAGAAAAAAGACTCCTGTGGGATACATTGCAGAAATAAGAGATTTCAAGTGCTACAGATATCCACTTGTAGGAGAAGAACTGAGAACTACAATATCAGTTGACGACATAATAGGTAATATAACTTGTATCAGCGGTAAGACAAGAACTGATAAAGAACTGATAGCTGAAACCAAAATGAAAATTTATATCGGTGATAACAGTTAAAATTTTTATTCCATGCTTCTCGAAAATAAATACTACAAAATAGATAATATCGAAAACACTACATCAGGAGGCATTTTCCACATAAGGTTAATACAGGAGTGTGATGTATATAAAGGACATTTCCCAGGAAGCCCTATATGTCCGGGAGTCTGCAACATAGAAACAATAAAAGAATGTACAATGCATCTTACAAATAAAGATTTATACATAAGCAATATACAAAAATGCCGGTTAACGGCTGTTGCAACTCCATACGAATGTCCGGAAATGGACATTATAATAAACATACAATCATCTGACAATGGATTTACTGTAACAGCAAAAATAAAAGATATGGTAAAGACATATATGGAATTTAAAGGATTTATGACAGTATGACAAAGCTATGCATTAAAATATATCATTTTTTCCGTAACAATAGAACTATTTTCTGGAGTTCTATGATTGTATTATTCATTGGTTTAGGATACTATGCCTCACAGATACATCTTGAAGAAGATTTAAACAAACTACTGCCATCTTCAAAAGATGAGGACGGAAATACCAAACTTGCTTTTTCAAACCTGAAAATAAAAGATAAGACGTTCTTGCTTTTTGAAGGCATAAATAATGTATCAACTGAAAGTATTATCAAGACATGTGATGATTTCATAGATTCACTGAACAGTAAGAATACAACAGAAAAATTATATGATAATATTTTTTATAGTTTGCCGGATAATCTGCTACCTGATGCTATAGATTATTTTTACAATCATTTTCCTGCATATATAGATACTTGCCTATATAACAAACTTGATACGATGCTTACATATCAGCACATGAGCAGACAGATGGAGAAGAACAGTAATGATCTGCAATCTCCATTGGGAAGCATGTATCCTGAACTTATACAGATAGACCCGATAGGCATACGTGAATTACTCTTACAGCAATTCAAGACACTTTCCAGTAACAGTAACGGAGGATATAAAATTATAGACGGACACTTTTTTGTACCGGATTCAACTGTATGCGTTGCTTTCATAACCCCGTCGTATTCATCAACCAATACTGGACAAGGAGCAGAATTATTCAGAACAATAAACGGACTTATTGGGAAATTCAGCAGTATTTCTCCTGACGTAAAAATATGCTATCACGGAACTCCCGCAAGTGGCTTTTATAATGCATCACAAATCAAATATGATTTAAAAAGTACCATTACCGCATCTTTAATCCTGGTATTGATTATTCTTGTGGTATGTTTCCGAAACTATAATACTATTCCATTACTTATTTTACCTGTCGCTTTTGGAGTTGTATTTGGCCTGGCGGCAATGTACTTCATTAAAGGTGAATTTTCATTGTTGTCGCTTGGAATTGGTGCTGTAGTTTTAGGAGTTGCATTCAGTTATGTCCTGCATATTCTGACTCATTACAAATATGTCAATAACCCGGAAAAAGTTTTAACTGATCAGGTACGTCCAATAAGTTTAGGCTGCATTACAACAATAGGCTCATTCATGGGACTGATGTTTGTACGCACCGAATTGTTACGCGATTTTGGCTTGTTTGCTTCATTAAGCATAATAGGAACAACTATATTCAGTTTTATATATTTACCTCAACTACTTGACCAAAATAAAAACAAGATTAACAAAAAGGCTTTCTCAATAATAGAAAGAGCCAACAATTATCCATATGACAAAAATAGAGTTTTAGTTATAAGTTCAATAGTAATAATACTGATATGTTCCGGATATTATATTACAGGAGGAACAAGATTCGATGCCAATATGCATGATTTAGGTTATAGGGCAGATATAACTTCTTATTCTGAAAACCTGTTACGAAATAAGACCTATACCGGAGACAAACAGAAATATTTTGCCAGTTCCGGTAAAACCATGGAAGAGGCTATAAACAACTTCGGTATTTTAGACTATAAGCTTGATTCTCTCAAAAAAGAAGGACTGGTAAAAGACTATACACGTACAAATCTTCTGTTTATACCGCAGAATATTCAGGAAGAACGAATAAAAGCCTGGAAAAATTACTGGACAAGTGAAAAATTACACCTTGTAAAGAAACTTATTGACGAGACAGCTTCAGAAGCAGGAATACGCCCTGAAGCATTCAATACTTTCTTCAATTCAGTAAAAGCTGAGTATAAACAGGACGCTTTGTATGAAAGCGACATAATACCTGAAGGATATTTATCTACATTAATGGAACAGTCCTATAATGGTGATTATCTGTGTTTCACTTCTGTCAGATGCAGCAATGACTCAACAGGAAATAAGCAAAGTGACTACAATAAAATATGCAATACCATAGCTTCACAACCTAACCAGCTTGTTCTGGACACCTACTACTATACGACTGATACGCTTGAACAATTAAACAATGATTTCAATGTACTACAATGGATATCAATGCTATTTGTATTTATAGTATTACTTCTTAACTTCCGTGGTAACATCAGATATACATTGGTCAGCTTTATGCCTATTTTACTAAGCTGGATAATTGTTTTGGGTACCATGGTTATATTCAATAAACAGTTCAATTTAGTTAATATAATCATATCAACATTCATTTTCGGAATTGGTGTAGATTATAGCATATTCATAATGGATGGGTTACTTAACAACAAGCAGAATTTGAATTTACTTAAATACCACAAGACTGCAATCTTTTTCAGTTTCTTGATATTGGTTATTACGGTAAGTTCTATGTTATTTGCAAAACATCCGGCAATACAGTCAGTAGGTTTCTGTACATTGGTAGGACTTGTTTCATCCGTTTTATTGTCATACATAATACAACCTGCAATATTCAGAATGATAAAAAGCAAGAAACAACAATGAAATATGATGTAATTATTATAGGTAGCGGACTGGGAGGATTGGAATGTGCTCATATTTTATCGAATGCCGGAATGAGCGTATTGATATTGGAGCAAGACAAGCAGCCTGGGGGATGCCTGCAAAGCTACAGGCGTAACGGACTTTCATTTGATACGGGCTTCCATTATGTAGGAGGACTTGAAGAAGGACAATCATTATATGCAGCTTTCAGAATGTTGGGACTGTTAAAGCTTCCATGGAAAAAACTTGATAATGACTTTGACCGTATAATGATAGGCAACCGTAGTTTTTCATATTCACAAGGATATGAAAATTTTACAGAGTCACTGGTTCGTGATTTCTATGACGAAAGGGAGGCTATAAAAAAATATGTCAGTTTGCTGAAACATACAGGACAACAGCAACTTGACATGTTAAATCCGAACATAGAAACAGACACATTCTCATCTTCTATGTTTGAAACAAGTGCATGGAAATATCTGACAGAAACGTTTTATGACCATTTATTGATAAACGTATTGAGCGCAACTTCCTTAAAGATGGAATTACGTAAAGACTCATTACCACTGTTTACTTTCTTACATGGTAACGGAAGCTTTATCGAAAGCAGCTGGAGGCTAAAAGGTAACGGTACTCTAATCGCCGACTCGCTCATTGAAGACATAAAACAAAATGGAGGAAATATTATCTGTTCAGCAGAAATTAATGAACTGGTTGAAAAAGACAGGAAAATAGTTTGTGCCAAATGCTCGAACGGAGAAGTTTATGAAGGAAATATTTTTATAAGCAATGCACATCCCTCTATAACTTCCAGCTGGATTAAACAAAGTGAATGTATAAGAAATACTTATAGAAAACGTATAGACAGTCTTGAAAATACATTTGGAATGCTTACCGTTTCGCTTATAATAAAGCCACAAACTCTTAAATATTTCAATTGGAACCAGTACATCTATAAGAATGAAAATGTATGGGATTTTTACGAGAACAATGAACCTGTAAGCGGAATATTGATAAGTGCCGGCGTACCTGAAGATGAGGATGGATATTTGCATCAAATAGATATACTTACTCCTATGGTATGGAAAAAATGTATTGAATGGGAAGATACACATGTAGGACACCGTGGCGAGAGTTATAAGGAAATGAAAGAACGTATGGCTGAAGAGTGTATTAAACTTGCTGAAAAAGCAATACCAGGATTAAGGGATATGGTGGAGAAATATTATGTAAGTACCCCACTGACATACCGCGATTATACCTCAACACCACAAGGTTCTGCTTTTGGAATACGAAAGGACTACAATAGTCCTATGACAACGATACTGTCGCCACGTACTCCGATAAACAATCTGTTGTTGACAGGACAAAACCTGATATTACATGGTATTCACGGAGTAACTATGACATCTCTGTTTACATGCTCTGAGATTTTAGGGAAAAAATATATATGGAACAAACTAAATTGATCATTTATGAAATATGCATTAGTAACAGGCGGTAGCCGAGGAATAGGTCGTGCAGTATGTATAAAACTGTCTCTTATGGGATACAATGTGATAATAAACTATGCAAATAATATCACTGAGGCACAGAAAACTCTTGAACTTGTAGAAATGACAGGACAACATGGTGAAATAATGATGTTCGATGTAAGTAAAAGAGAACAAGTAAGTAAAACTATAGAAAAATGGCAGGAAACCCACCCCGATGATTATATTGATGTGTTGGTAAACAATGCCGGAATCAGACGTGATAATATATTGGCTCTAATGCCGGAGGAAGACTGGAACATAGTTATAGATACTACACTTAAAGGATTTTACAATACCACACAAGCACTTTTACCAGCCATGATAAGACATAAACACGGAAGAATAATAAACATGGCAAGCGTAAGCGGCATAAGCGGTATTCGTGGACAAGCCAACTATTCAACAGCCAAAGGAGGACTTATTGCCGCCACAAAAGCTTTGGCACAGGAAGTAGCCGCTAAAAATATAACAGTAAATGCAATTGCTCCAGGTTTTATAAAGACTGACATGACAGATGACTTGGACGAAGAAAGTATAGTAAAAACAATACCTATGCGACGTTTTGGAACTCCGGAGGAGGTAGCCGAGCTCGTAGGCTTCATCGCCTCACCTGCAGCCGGATATATAACAGGAAGTGTAATTTCAATAAATGGAGGACTTTACACATGAACATAGTAAATTATAAAAATATCGTATTACTTACCATTTGTATTTTTCTATGTATAGGCGTAAAAGCTCAAGACATAAATACAGTGTCGGCAAAGGTTATAAGAACTGAACATAATGCACTTCTTACAAAAGATACTACGGCAGACGGGTATTTTTATTATAAATATCCGGACAAGATGTGTATCAGACTGAATGATAAAAAGGATATGCTACTAATGGACGGAAGCACATATACATTAATGGAAGATGGAGAAAAAAGTATTGCAAAAGGGAAAATAATGGAACTTTTCAATGTCTTACAAAATGTACTTCAAAATATTATCAGTAACAATCCGATGGCAGATGTAACCCTTTGTGAAGTTGCACAAATAGATAAAAACGGAAATACGATAACAATAACGCCAAAGATAAATGCAAAAAACAAACGTCGTATAGTATTTACATCATTTGTCATAAAATTTGACAAAAACAGTCTGAAAAGCATACGTATGAACAAGACTGGTGAAAATTATACTCAATACGACATGTACGATTATACAACAAACTGCAATGTCAGCGATAACGTTTTTATACCATAAATGCAATGAAAACATTGGAAGATATTTGTTATATACAGGTTAGATTCAGCGAGATAGATTCTATGTCAAGAGTATGGCATGGTGCGTATATTACTTATTTCGAGGATGGTCGTGAGTCTTTTGGAAGGCATTATCCTGGAATAGGATATGCTGATATGCAATCGGCAGGAATATATGCTCCAATATATGAGATTAAGGCTAAATATTATGCTCCTGTTCACATTAATGAAATAATAGAAATACATACACGCTACACGTATAAACCTGGAGCCCGTCTGGATTACACATACCAAATATACAGGAAAAGCGACCACACTCTATGCGCAGAAGGCTATACAGTACAATTGTTTATAGACAAGCAAGGCGAGTTAATGACAGAAATTCCAGACTATTATCAGGAATGGCAAAACAAATATATCATGTTAGAACAAGATGAACAATAAAAGTTGAACATATGAAAAAACGATTAAACAATCTGTTTTTTATTATAGGAATAGTAACAGTCGTCATAATGTGCTGCTCCTTCGATGTTAGTTTTCAGCAGTTATGGTACGATATCAGAAAAGCCGGATACTGGCTTATCGCAATTCTGGCATTGTGGTTTGTGCTCTATATAATGAATACCATTTCATGGAGAATCATTATTAAAGGTAACGACAATATATCCATTGGGTTCTGTAACTTATTAAAACTTACAATTACAGGATTCGCTTTAAATTCTGTTACTCCTATCGGATTATTGGGAGGGGAAGGATATAAAATTATGATGGTATCTAAATACATAAACATCCCCAAAGCTACATCATCTGTAATATTATTTTCCATGATGCATATTTTCAGTCATTTCTGGTTCTGGCTGACAGCAATAGTTACATATATCATACTTGCCTTTTTAGGTTATACACCAATAAATACAATAATAACTTCACTATTAATTTTTGCTTCCATATTTTGTTTCGGAGGTATATATTTATTCATTAAAGGATACAAATATGGAATGACTGTACGTTTCTTCAGATTTATAAGCCGTATTCCAGGACTTAAGACATGGGGAAAACGTTTCTACGAAAAGAACTATGACAATTTAACCAAAATAGACAGACAAATATCGGAACTTCACAGCCAGGATAAACGTTCATTCTACTCCAGTTTCTTTTTAGAATACATTGGACGTTTAATGCAAAGTTTTGAGATATTTTTTATGCTCATACTTTTTGGCATAAACAACAATACCGAATATGGTTATGTGGTTATTTTTCTTTATTCGTTCATAATACTGGCGTTTACGTCATTATTTGCAAACATACTTGGTTTTATGCCAATGCAAGTGGGAGGCCGTGAAGGCGGTTTTGTAATATCAGTAGTACAACTTGGGTTAAATGCAGAAATAGGAATTTTCATTGGAATAATATGCAGAATACGTGAATTATTCTGGATTATCACAGGACTGATTCTTATGAAAATCAATAAAAATACATAAACAATTGCCACTTGGAGAACTAATTTTCTTATAGGAAATTTTGTCCACCTTTTGGAACACTTGACTTAACGACAGTAACATTACTTTTGTATCGATTTTTTATGATTATATGATGAAAAGAAAATTTATTATCTCGATCATTCTTTTTTTCTTTATACTTAAAGCCACAGGTCAGAACGTGACAATAACCGGTACTATTAAAGACTCTGTTACAGGAGAAGGTTTACCTTACGCTTCAATAATTTTCAAGAACACTACAATAGGTACAGCATCAGATGAAAACGGATACTTCAGTTTTTCCGCTCCAGTTGGAAAGAAAATACTAGAAATATCCTATTTGGGATATGATACACAAGAAATAGAAGTCAATCCGGGAAAGACAAAGCAACTGAACATAAGCTTGGTTCCTAGCGGAATAAACTTAAATGAAGTTGTTATAAAACCGACTAAAGAGAAATACAGCAAGAAAGACAATCCTGCCGTACGGTTTGTTAAAAACATAATATCCAGGAAAAAAGACAATAATCCATACAGTCATGACTACTATAGTTATGACCACTATGAGAAAATGATTTTTGCCATGAACGAATACACTCCTAAGCCTAAAAAAAACGGAGTAAAAGGTAAATTTGATTTTCTTAAAGAATTTGTCGATACACTTGATACAGGAACAACTATTCTACCAATATCTGAAAAAGAAAAAATCGAAACTATTTTTTATCGCCGTAATCCTAAATCAGAAAAGCATATTGTGAAAGGCAGCAAGTCATCCGGAGTGGACGAAGTTTTTTCACGAGATGGAGTACAACAATTTCTGGAAGAGGTCTTCCGTGAAGTTGATATCTTTCAGAACAATATACCACTGTTCCTGCAACGTTTCGTAAGCCCTCTGTCAGGCATAGGACCAAGTTACTATAAATATTACATGCTGGATACTATAAAAATAGACAATAAAGCGTGTGTAGATTTAGGATTTGTTCCATTCAATTCTGAGACATTCGGATTTACCGGCCACCTTTATGTTACACTTGATTCAACATATCAAGTTAAAAAAGCCGTACTTAATGTCCCGCATGACATTAATCTGAACTTTGTATCAAAAATGACGATAGAACAAGAATTTAAATATACAAACGACAGCACACGAATAATCACCAAAGACAACATTACTGTAAACTTCAAACTGAGTGAAAAGTCAAAAGGTATGTATGCCCAACGCCTTAGCATATACAGCAACCATTCCTTTAACACTCCTTCATCAGAAGAATTACTGGTGTTCAACGAAAAAGCACCGGTTATAATGCAAAAGGATGCATACAGCAAACCCGACTCCTATTGGGACGAATCAAGGCCGGAAGAAGCTACGCGTAAAAACAATAATTCAGTAAACAATCTGATGAAAAAGCTACGTTCTGTTCCGGTTTTCTATTATACAGAGAAATTTATCAGTATGATAGTGTCCGGTTACGTCCCGACGAATAAAGATCCGTTAAAGAACAAGTTTGACTTAGGTCCTATGAACTCTACATTCAACGGTAATGCAATAGAAGGAGCGCGATTCAGAATTGGCGGTGGAACAACCCCTGTGTTAAATAAAAGATTATTCACGGAAGGATATGCTGCATATGGAACGAAAGATAAAAAAATGAAATATGATGCATTAATCGAATATTCTTTCAACGACAGAAAAACCTACAGGCTGGAATATCCTATCCATTCATTACGTATAGAACATATGTATGACCTTAATAAATTAGGACAACAGTACATGTACACCAGCAAAGATAACATGATGCTTGCCATCAGGCGACAAAAAGATACCCGCGCAACTTATCTAAGGAAAACAGAACTTACATACACGCGTGAACATTATAATGGGATCTCATACGGTGCCGTAATACGAAATTTGCGTGAATATTCTACAGACTATGCAGAATTCAACCGTTTCAATGCCGACGGAACAATCACTCCTGAAAAATCGTATGACATGACAGCATTAGAACTGCGTTTCCGTTATGGGAAAAACGAAAAGTTCTATCAAACCAGGACACAACGTATTCCTATAACATATGATGCACTTATATTCAATATCAATCATGTAATGGCTAAAAAAGGCTTTTTAAGTTCTTCTTATAATTACCAGCGCACAGATATAGGACTGCAAAAACGCTTTTGGTTTTCGGCTTTCGGATATGTAGATTTCATAGCAAAAGCCGGAAAGGTCTGGAATAAAGTACCGTATCCACTATTGATTTTACCCAATGCGAACCTCACCTATACCATACAACCTGAGGCTTATACCAACATGAACGCGCTTGAATTTCTTAATGACCAGTATGCATCATGGGATTTAACTTACTATTTGAACGGAAACCTATTAAACAGAATACCATATATAAAGAAACTAAAATGGAGGGAGGTATTCACATTCAGAGGTCTTTGGGGTAATCTTACGGATAAGAACAATCCGATGCTGGCAGAAAACAAGGATGGACTATATATTTTCCCTAACGGTTCATTCACTATGGATAAGTATCCATATATGGAAGTAGGAGTAGGAATAGAAAACATTTTCAAATTCCTACGTATAGATTATGTATGGAGGCTTAATTACAGAAACAATCCCAATATACAGAAATCAGGTATAAGAATGACAATGAAACTCTCATTTTAGAACAAGAGTTTCATTTCCTCATATCATTTCCTGGAATAATCTTTCACAATTGCCTCAGTTATCCAGTTGGCCAAGGCCTGACGGTTGTCAGGAATCACCAGACGCTTCTGGTCAAGGGCGTTCTGCATATTGCCAAGCTCCATAAACACAGCAACCGGAGTGGTATTTTTCAATACATAGAGGTTACGCTCACTCACTGTTCCATCAAATCCTCTTCCCGGCTGATGCTTTCTGTATTTGCCTTTGAAAGTCTTTTGAATTTCTTTTGCAAGACGTTCGCCGTATCTGCTTTTAGAAGCGTGGTAGAAATATACATCTGTCTGTTTGCTTCTTGAACGGCTATCAACGTGGATAAATATAGCACGCTTATAGCTGCTCTTATCCTTGCGGTATAGATTGTTTATAGCCACACACCTCTGCTTCAATCGCTCTATCTGATTAAGAGGAATAGGCTTGCCCATACAGGTCTCACGCTTGCTGTTCTTAAGAATGTAGGAGTCGCGGATACCGTCTTTGGCATCCTGAATGATAAAATATACCTTTGCCCCTCTCTCTAAAAGTTCCTTGCCTAAACGAAGAATTATATCGTAGGCGTATTCATCTTCATGCAGTTCCTTTCCCTGATACTTGCCTATACAGCCCGGGTCAGGTCCTCCATGTCCACTGACAAGATAGAACACAGCACCTTTCAGTGATGAAGATGACACGGTATAGGATGAATGCGACTTTCCGAAAAGGGGTTCTTTTTTCTTAGTTTGAGCCGATACCGAAAAAGATATTACACAAAAGAATGACAATAAAAAACAAATGCGCTTCATACTTTTACTGTCAGTCTTTTAACATTTCATCTATCTTCTTGCACAACGACTTAAACTCATCGTCATTGAAAAGTCTTGTCATCATTACAATCTTTCCACTGCGGTCGATAAGCACATTTCTTGTGATTCCGGCTTTTCTTTCTGCATAGAGCGCAAAGATATCTGCTCCTGGGTCAAGTCCAAGCGGATAAGTTACCTTTGTCTGTTTTGCAAAAGCTTTCACACGTTCTAACGGTTCGTCGCGGTCAATACCGTAAAGGGCAAACTGTTTGTTGTCCTTATGCTTCTGCCATATATCGCTCTCAATGTAAGGCATCTCCTTACGGCATACTCCGCACCAGCTGGCTGTAAACTGAAGCATGACCACTTTTCCGCGGAGTGATGAAAGTTTCACCTTAGTACCGTCTGTGAGGGCCATTTCGAAATCAGGAGCCATATCTCCTACTTTTACTATATATCCTGCCTTATCGGCTACAGGGGTTTGCGACATCAAATCTGTGACACTAAAAAGGCAGAAAAACATGGCTGCCAACATGAGAAGTCTTTTCATAAGTTTATGAATTTATAATTGATGATTTAAATTTATATTTTATACGGGGTAAAGTTACGAAAAAACATCGGTACTGTGAAGGATGTGAAAGATTTGTAAACATAAAAAAGATGAACAGCAACATGACAAGACAAGTTTTTTCAGTCTTAAAATGTTACTGTTCATCTGCTATTATTATTCGCCAATCTTATTACAGAGGCATATTTCCATGTTTCTTAGGAGGATTGCTCTGACTCTTGTTCTGAGTCATTTCCAATGCTTGGATAAGTTTGTAGCGAGTATCTCTCGGGAGAATGATTTCATCGATATATCCCTGCTCAGCAGCACGGTATGGGTTAGAGAATTTCTCCTTGTATTCTTCTACCGCCTTAGCCTTTTCTTCAGGAGTAGCCTTGCGATAAAGGATATTTACAGCTCCGTCGGCACCCATAACGGCAATCTCGGCTGTAGGATATGAGAAGTTTACATCCGAACCGATTGGCTTACTGTTCATAACGATGTACGCGCCACCGTATGCCTTACGTGTGATAACTGTAATCTTAGGCACTGTAGCCTCAGCGTAAGCATAAACGATTTTTGCACCATGACGGATGATACCATTGTGTTCCTGGTCGCAACCCGGCAAGAATCCTGGTACGTCAACGAACGAAATAATAGGAATATTGAAACAGTCGCAGAAACGGATGAAACGTGCAGCCTTGTCCGAAGCATCGATATCAAGCACGCCGGCAAGATATGCAGGCTGGTTGGCAACGATACCTACAGAGCGTCCTCCCATACGGGCAAATCCCACTACCATGTTCTTTGCAAAGTGTGGCATTACTTCGTAGAAGTACTGATTGTCCACTACAGGCTCGATGATATTCTTGATATCGTATGGCATGTTCGGGTCGTCAGGAATTACAGACATCAGTGACTCGTCTGCTCTGCGGATATCATCCGAACATGGCTGAACAGGAGCATCTTCCATATTGTTTGACGGAAGGAAACTCAACAGTTCGCGGATACCCATAAGAGTTTCCTCTTCTGTATCGCAAAGGAAGTGAGTCACACCACTCTTGCTGCTGTGTGTGTATGCACCACCAAGTTCTTCCTTATCAACTTCTTCGTGAGTTACAGTCTTAACCACATCCGGTCCTGTGATGAACATGTGACTCTTTTCCTTCACCATGAAGATGAAGTCAGTAAGTGCAGGAGAATAGCAGGCACCACCGGCACAAGGACCAAGGATAGCAGAAATCTGAGGGATAACACCTGAAGCGATAGTATTCTGATAGAAGATAGAAGCATAACCTGAGATACTTCCCACACCTTCCTGAATACGTGCGCCACCCGAGTCGTTCAAGGCAATTACCGGAGCACCGTTCTTGAGTGCCAACTGCTGTACCTTAACAATCTTCTGTGCGCCTGTAGCACTCAGTGTACCGCCATATACTGTGAAATCGTATGCATACACATAAACCAGACGTCCGTCTATTTTACCATAACCGCACACGATACCGTCGCCAGGAATATGGTTCTTTTCCATACCGAAGTCTGTGCAGTGATGTATCACGAACTTGTCTATTTCGTTGAATGTACCTTTGTCAAGCAACATGTCTATACGCTCGCGGGCAGTCATGTGTCCGTTCGCATGCTGTCTTTCCACACGCTCTACTCCTCCACCCTGAGAAGCTTTCTTGTCGAGCTCCTGAAAATATTTGTATTGTTCTTCTGTTGTCATAATTAGTCTTCTTTAATAATATCCAAAGTCATAACCACCTGATTGGCATTTACAGAGTCCCCCTCTTTCACAAGGATTTCCTTAACTACGCAAGGAGCGCTTACCTTGTAGTTGCTCTGCATCTTCATAGCTTCGATAACCACTACGATATCTCCGCTTTCAAGTCTGTCGCCTACAGCTACCGGTATGCTTACTATCTTACCCGGCATAGGAGAAACAATCTTGTCCTGCTGTTTTTCCTCGCCACCCTTGCGCATACGAAGATACTTGGCCTGTGAATCTATAATATCAATATTGTATGACTGATAATGAGCATTTACTGTATAACTCTTTCCGCCTTCCTTACGGATAAGCTCTGTGTTGTACGATTTTCCGTCATGGATAATAGAGCAGCTTCCGTTTTCGGCCATAACTATATCAACGTCGTAAGGTACTCCATCGATAGTTAGCTGCACTTTGTTTCCATCTTTGCTGACCAATGATACATCAGCAACTCTGTTTCCTATATGTATTTCCATTGTTTTGAGTTTTTGAGTTTATAAGTTTATAGTTTATAAAAATATCTGTTTGTAAGCCTAAATCTACTTACAAACTTAAAAACTTACAAACTTATATTCTAAGTACTCCTTTCTGCAATCCAAATTCTTTCCATCTGCTGATAGGACGGTTATCTGAAGAAGCACCCTTGTTTTCTTCAAGGTTCATCAGATAGTCTATATAAGCAGCTGTCATAGCGATGTTTTCTGTTTCTTCTTCTTTCTTGCCGGCCCATTCCTTCAGCATATCCTGATGCTTAGGAATGAAAAGTGTATTGTAATGACCTTCTACGAAGTCAGGAACATTCATTATATGACGAAGGTAGCTGATGTTTGTCTTCAGACCGGTAATCTTGTATTCATAAAGCACACGGCGCATACGCTCGATAGCAAATTCACGTGTAGTAGCCCATACAATCAGCTTACCTATCATAGGGTCATAATAGATAGGAATTTCGTAGCTTTCATATACATAGCTGTCTATACGAACACCTATTCCGTTAGGTTCCATCAATTGTTTGATGATACCCGGTGAAGGCATGAAATTATTGTCTGTATCTTCTGCACAGATACGGCATTCAATGGCATGTCCTCTCTGTTTCAGTTCTTCCTGCTTCAGATGCAGAGGCTCATTGTTAGCGATACGCAATTGCTCCTTAACCAAATCAACTCCGACAACCTCCTCAGTAATAGGATGTTCCACCTGAAGACGTGTATTCATTTCGAGGAAATAGAAGTTACGGTTCTTGTCTACGAGGAATTCGATAGTACCTGCACCCTTGTAGTTCACAGCCTTGGCAGCAGCTACGGCAGCCTTACCCATCTTCTCGCGCAACTCAGGAGTTACGAATGGTGATGGAGTTTCCTCAACTACTTTCTGATTTCTGCGCTGGATAGAACACTCTCTTTCAAACAAATGTATGGCATTTCCATAATTGTCACCCAAAATCTGGAACTCGATGTGATGAGGTTCTTCTACGAATTTTTCCAGATATACAGTATCATCGCCAAAAGATGACATAGATTCTGAACGGGCAGTGTTGTAAGCCTCTTCCACTTCAGCTTCACTATGGATAAGGCGCATACCTTTACCGCCACCCCCCATAGAAGCCTTAAGCATAACAGGGTAACCTATCTCATTACATATTCTCTTTGCTTCTTCTACATTCTGTAAAGGTTTTTCTGTTCCAGGGACTACAGGAACTCCGGCTGCAATCATGTGTTTTCTTGCCGAAATCTTATCGCCCATGGCATCCATGGTTTCAGGCTCCGGACCGATAAAGATAATCCCTTCGGCCTTACACCTGCGGGCAAATCCTGAATTTTCAGAAAGAAAACCATATCCCGGATGAATAGCATCTGCACCATGACGCTTGGCTGCCTCAATGATTTTGTCAATGTTCAAATAACTCTCACGAGATGCAGCAGGACCTATGAAACAAGCTTCATCTGCATATAATACGTGGCGAGCCGCTCTATCGGCCTCTGAATATACAGCCACTGTTCTGATTCCCATCTCACGACAAGAACGCATAACACGAACTGCAATCTCTCCACGATTAGCTATCAATACTTTCTGTATCATGCTCTATTTTTTTGGTTTATATTCTTTTTATAACGCATGCCCATCATGGCACACTAAATCAAATTCTGTGCAAAAGTATTAAAAGAATCACAAACACATGCTTAATAACATGTTTTTAAACAATATTCAGCTATCAATTTCATGTTTTTTAACTACTCAAAATCTGACTTACTACAAATGCCACATGGATATAGCAAAATAACAAAAAAATCCGAACAACAATAGCATAGTGTATCGGCACCTGCCTTATACAATATACTATTGTTATCCGGACCTAATATTATAATCTTAAAAGAAGATTATTTCTTACGCGAAACTGTGTATATCACCTTTCCTTCCTTATTTATCATATGGAGATTAAGTTCCTTCTTATCGGCCGAAATCAATGAGAATCCGGTATCGCTACTGCAGAATTTTGTTCCATCCACAGGTTTAACCTTACGGCTTAGCGAACCTGAAGTATTCACTACATAGTCGATTTTGCTATCAGACTTACGGATATGCTGGAAGTTATGGATGTGTCCGCACAAATACATGTCCACATTCGCATGCTTGCGAAGGATAGAGTCAAGTCTTTTCTGCAAATCAAGTCTTTCAGAATCATCTTTTCCTGTTTCGGCATATATAGGATGGTGTCCTACTACGAGAACCCAGTCTTCTTTGGCAGCAGCCAAAACTGAATCTATCCATGCAAGCTGTTTGTTCATATCCTGCTTGCATGCATCAGGATATTTTTCTGTATCTTCACGATATTTATCAAGAAGAGGTGCTGTATCTACCATTACAAAACGCACTGTCACTCCGTCGTTCTCCATAACAAATGTATAATAACGGTCCGGCATATTCCATCTTGCGCTGACTTTACTATAGTCTATCACAGCCTGAGTATTACCGCGATATTCATGGTTTCCAAGAATTGCATACCATGGAATCATAAGTTCAGGGTGGCTGTAAACAAGTTCGTAGTTAGTCATCCAGAGAGGGTCATTCACACTGCGTACTCCTTCAAAATGATGGACATCGCCGGCTGCTATCACACATTCAATGTCTACATTTTCGGCCATTGTACCCATCAGCTCTGCTATAGGTTTCTGGTCATAATATCCGTTACGTCCCAAGTCATTGGCAAGATAAAAATTCAATGGCTTTTCCAGAGCTTTCCAGCTTTCCGGTGTCTGAGCAAAAGAAGTTGCAGCAACAAACAATGCAACAAATAATGCGATAATGTTCTTTCTAAATGAAGTCATAATGTTATTCTATTTTAAAATTAAAATCATATTAATTACTGTACAAAAGTACTTGCCAAATCTGAAATGAATCTGAAAATCTTTCCTGGAATGAAACATTCTCAAAAAATAAGTCCGAAACTCGTCCGGACTTATCTCATACTTATTGTGATTAAATGATTATTTCTGGCCATATGCACCATAACGTGCAGCAGGTGCAGGAGAGTTATAAGTTTTGCCATTTACAGTCAAACCAGTAGAAAGGAATGCCGGCTGCATTGCTGCATCTGTTCCGCTGTAAGCCCCATTTAAAGCTGGAGAAGTTGCCTGAAGATGGAAATCATATTTCTGAGTTCCGTCGTTCTCAAACAACTGATAATCAAGAAGACGAACTGCATTAATATCAAAGCCTGTAAAATTAGGATCTTTAGAATCATTCTGAGTAGCGACTATTGAATTTATGTCTACTTTTTCTGTATCATACATACCGACCTGTATCGGTTGATCATTATCATCTTCGTCAGACAACTCATAATTGTGATTATAACCTCGCCAAGATGAAGTAATATTTTCATCATAAATATATTCTGCATCGTCAATTTCCTGTGAACCGGAAGCATAGTAGTTATAATCAATAACAGAATTATCTCTATCATAACGATCAGATGATTCTTGATTCCAGAAAGGAGTAGTAGCCTTAAACTTACTGTTTACTATCAGATTATTAAATACATGTACACAAGCATTTTCTTCTACATATATACTTCCACCTTTATCGCTATCGCGTCTCCATCCTGCATTTACAATAGTATTGTTATATGCCTGAATCTTAGCCTGTCCGCGTTTTTCACTTTGTGATTTGCTTGACAGTTTCAAACCATTAGTATTTGGAGCATACATCAGGTTTCCTGCAACATCGACTACACATCCGGATTTTACGTTTACTGCTTCTTCACCTGTTGCACCATTTGCACAGAAAATGTTATTGGTTATAATAGCATTACCTCCCATCATATAGATAGCATCAGATACACCATAACGCAGTATAGAGTTTGTAATTACATAATTACCTGAAATATTAGTAGTAGTAATTTGAGGATAAGCATCATCACCTGCTTCGTAAATTCCTGCAGCAGCTGCCGGAGCACCTTCCAACACTTCACCACCTACATATTCAATTATAGTATGATCTATAAGCATTTCCTTACATGTTTCTGTAGCAACAATACCACCCCATTTACCTTCAAATATATTAGCTTCAGTTCTTTCATTCTCAGGAATTGAGAAAAGAATAGGTTTTTCTTCAGTACCCTGGCAATAAAGATTACCTTTTACAGTAAACTCTATTGGCAATTCGTTCATTCCAACTTTTCCTGTTGCAATAACCTGAACACCTTCTTTAATAATAAGAGTCTTACCTTCAGGAACTGTAAAATGATCTTTCAATTCAACAACCTTACCTGCTTCCCATTCTACTACATCATTGTTTGTAAAATCACCCAAGTCAGTAGAGCCTTCTACTCCGGAATTGTTGTCTTTGTCTGTGTCTGAATCACCTAAAGTTTCTTCAGTACAAGAAATTGTCATTAATGACAAGCTAATCAATGCAGCACTTGCCCAAAAATAATTCTTAAGTCTCATTTTTCAAAAATTTAAAATTGTTAGTCTATATATTAATACCTATTAAAGTTTATATCTGATTCCGAGCATAAATGATTGTCCATGCCATTCCTTACGCTCTATCAAATTACCGTTTTTACGTTCAAAACCTGTTATACCATCTGTATGTGGTCCTTTGTGGGTAAATCTCAGTAACGGAGTATCAAGCAAGTTTGAAGCCTTTGCATATACAGAAATACCGTTTTTAAAACTCTTCTCTACAGAAGCGTCAAGCTGCATATATCCATCTTCCCAAATATCATCATCAAAATAGTTGGATACTTCACTCAGTCGCTTTCCTGTATAACTTCCTGCAATCTGACCTTCCCAACCATACTTAGTACTCTTTAGCAATAATGACAGATTGGCTACATGTGCGGCCTGACCATATAGAGGTCTGCTCTGTTTTACTACTATCACATCAGAACCCTGCATTGTACGCTTATCAGTTGTAATCTTTGAATGGGTGAATGTATAGTTTGCCTTTATTCCAAACCTGTTAAAATATTTCATTACATCTACCTCAACTCCCAAATTTGAAGCATCACCAAAATTCATTGGTATATAATACAAATCTTGTCCCTGAGACACAAGTCCCTGTTCTATTGGGTCCTGAATATATTTATAGAACAGACCTACCATGAACTGCTCTGACGACCTTGGAAAATATTCGTAACGCAAGTCTAAGTTATCAGCCACAGTATGTTTCAAATCAGGGTTACCCTTTTCACTGAAATCCTCATTCAATATTTTATAAGGAACAATCTCAAAGAAACTTGGACGATTTATTGCCCGTGCGTATGAGAATCGCATATTTGCATTTTTATGAACCTCGTACTTAGTGTGAAAACTTGGCAAAATATCAACGTACTTTTGTTTTCCTTCGGCATCAACACCTTCTGTAGGATATTTCAGAAGATATCCCTGATTGGTATATTCAGCTCGCACTCCGGCTATTAACTCCCATTTACCAAAAGTATATTTGGCCATTCCGTAACCGGCACCTATCTGCTCCGTAGCATCATAATTAAGCGCGCTACTGATATTACGTGTTTTATAATAAAATTTTATCTCGTCATAATTATTCCAGTCCTCACCTTTCTTTTGGGTTTCTCCTAATATCGTTTCGAAAGTGTATTCATTAAAGAAACTGTCTCTTTTCTTGTCGCGAAACATACCTCCTGCAGAAAACTCAAATTCAGAGTCTGACAAATCAAGTTTATAAGACAAATCAACATATCCGGCTTTATCACGGTCAGAGTTATGTTCCCAACGATTAAGCAAAGCTTTATTCACAGCTACACGTTCTCCGCCTCCAAGCAATGACACTTCATTATTATCCGGTGTTTCATTAAAAGCTTTCGATATTACTGCCGACCATGAAAGATGCAGCGCATTATCGGCAAGAAATGAATGCTCCCCTTTCAATGTTGAGTTGATGATATACTGACGATTCCATTTCATTCGTACATAACCTTCCTTTTTATCCAGACGGTCACGAACTTCTGCTTCGCGCATATCCATATATCCGTTATACCATGTGAGTTTGTGTTTCGGGCTGATATGATAGTCAAACTTCGCATGAGCACCTATACGTGTCTGTTGGTCTGAATAATTTCTTGCTTCAGTATTATTTGCTTCGCGTCCGGGCTGATAATAAATCTCACTTTCTTTTCCACGATATGTATTCAGAAAACTTCCAGACAATATCACACCAAGTTTATTATTGAAGAAACGGTCTCCGTATGAAAGACTTGCCGTCAGATCAGGCAAAGGTTTCTTCCATGTCATATGTAAATTATCGTGTGAGAAATCTTCATCACTCACTTTGAAAGCCTCTGGCATACCTTTCAGTTCGTACGGAGATTGTTTGGTTATTGCTCCTTTATTGAAAGACTGAAAATCACGACCAAAATACATTGAATTATATCCTGTAGATATATTTGCTGTGAACTGACGTTCTGAAGGCGCATCCTTCATTACAAGGTTTACAGCCCCACCGATACCGTCGCCTTCCATATTTGCAGTAAGCGATTTTGTCACTTCAAGCCTGTCAAGCATTTCAGATGGGAATATATCGAGCGGAACAAATCGGTTCTTATTGTCTGGACTTGGAATCTTAACTTCGTTTACCAATGTATAGTTGTATCGCTTGTCCATACCACGTAAAATCGCGTACTGCCCTTCACCGCTACTGTTTCTTTCTACTGTTACACCAGACATTCTCTGAATAACATTTGCCACTGTAATATCCGGTGAAAGTTCAATAGCTTTTGCACTCATCACGTTTACCACATTCATGGCTTTTCTTTCTATTCCTCTCGCTCCTGCTTCTGTACGTCCGGGGTTAGTTGCCACCACTGTGACTTCTGCCAGCATAACATCATCTGTCTTCAAAGGAATGAATACTTCAGCTCTATTGGCTTCAACTACTACTTCATATGTTTCATAACCGATATATGAACAAATCAATGTACATTTGCCATAATCCAAATTCAGATTAAAGTTTCCGTTCAGTCCGGAAACAGTTCCTTTTGAAGGCTCCTCCTTCACTACTACAGATGCTCCTATTATCTCCTCTCCTGTCTTCGCATCCTTAATAACACCTCTAACTATACGCGCATTTGCAAAAACCGATGCAAACAGCACAAAAACCAATACCAGCTTAAATCTCATATAATCTCTTTCTCTTGATTATTTTTTCTGACGCGAAAGTATATGTATCGTATTACATATGCATTTCAAGTGTATTTCATATGTAATACAAAGGACAAGAGGTCATTTTATATATGAATTACATATAAATAAGGTGTATTTTTCACAATCAAATTAACATCTCAAAGCATAATATTACAAACATGTAACAAAAAATATGCAAATGGACAGACAAAAAAGTAAAAGCGGACAGACAACTTTCCACCATGAAATGAAAAGTTATCTGTCCGCTGTGTGAAGAAACATACAGACTGTATGTTTACTGCTGAATACTTGTTATCTCCTGCAATTCTCTTACCGCAGACTGTACATCCTTTATATCCTTGATTATCATACTTCGTTTCCCGTTCTGTTCCCTGAGGTTACACTGGCGCGGATAGCGCGACATATAGCCGATAATCTTACCGAAAGCCTCACTCTGATAGTAAGGACTGTCAGGATTGCTTACGAAGAACAAAGTCATGCGTCCTGATTTAAGGAATATCTTCTCTATACCAAGACGTTTCGCTATGCGCCTTAGAGGAACTATCCTTATAAGTTCCTCACCCTCAGGAGGTATAGTTCCGAAACGGTCTTTCAGACGTGCTTTGAAATCTTCCACATCTTTGTCGAGTTCCAGTTTGTCAAGTTCACGATAGAGAAGCATTCTTTCGCTGCTGCTCGGTATGTATTCATTCGGGAACAGGAGTTCGAGGTCGCTCTCTACGGTACATTCATCTACAAATCCTTCACCGCTCAATACCTCATCACCAGCTTTTACCTCATCGGCATAAAGTTCGGAGAACTCATCGTTCTTAAGTTCGGTAACAGCCTCGGCAAGAATCTTCTGGTAAGTTTCATAACCTAAATCTGCTATAAAGCCGCTCTGTTCGGCTCCAAGCATATTTCCTGCTCCACGGATGTCGAGGTCCTGCATAGCGATATGAATACCGCTGCCCAAATCGCTGAAGTTCTCTATGGCCTGCAGACGGCGACGTGCCTCAGGAGTTAGCGAACTCAACGGAGGTGCCAGCAGATAGCAGAAGGCTTTCTTGTTTCCACGTCCCACACGTCCGCGCATCTGATGCAAGTCACTCAGACCGAAGTTCTGAGCCTGGTTTATTATTATGGTATTGGCATTAGGAATGTCTATACCGCTTTCTATTATGGTTGTAGCGAGAAGTACGTCGTAATCGTAGTTCACAAAGTCGAAGATTATCTTTTCAAGTTCCTCCGGCTGCATCTGACCGTGACCTATACATACCCTACAGTCTGGTATGTTTCTTTCTATCAGGGTCTTAAGCTCCGCGAGATTCTGTATGCGGTTATTCACAAAGAACACCTGCCCGTTACGGCTCATCTCAAAGTTTATGGCCTCTGTTATAATCTCCTCATTGAAAGTATGTACCTCTGTCTGTATAGGATATCTGTTAGGCGGCGGTGTCTGGATTACGGACAAATCTCTTGCCCCCATAAGCGAGAACTGTAGAGTTCGCGGAATAGGTGTAGCTGTCATAGTGAGTGTATCTACATTTACCTTTATCTGGCGGAGTTTCTCCTTCACACTTACACCGAACTTCTGTTCCTCGTCTATGATAAGCAGCCCTAAATCCTTGAACTTGACACTCTTGCCTATTATCTTATGAGTTCCGATGAGGATGTTTATCTGCCCGTCAGCAAGCTCTTTCAATATGCGGTTTGTATCCTTGGCAGTACGTGCACGGCTAAGATATTCCACCTTACAAGGCATACCGTCGAGTCTTTTCCTGAAAGTCTGGAAATGCTGATATGCAAGAACTGTAGTAGGAACAAGCACTGCCACCTGTTTATTGTCGGCCACCGCCTTGAAAGCAGCTCTTACGGCAACTTCCGTCTTACCGAATCCCACATCACCACAGACAAGTCTGTCCATAGGACGGTCGCTCTCCATATCGGCTTTCACCTCCTGAGTGGCTTTCGACTGGTCCGGAGTATCTTCATACAGGAACGAGGCCTCCAACTCATGTTGCAGGAAGCTGTCCGGACTGTACTTGAATCCCTTCTCCTGCTTACGCTGCGAATAAAGTTTTATAAGGTCGCGTGCTATATCCTTTATCTTGGTCTTGGTACGTTCCTTTATCTTCTCCCATGCGCCTGTTCCCAATTTGCTGATTCTCGGCGGTTCACCTTCCTTACCCTTGTACTTCGATATTTTATGGAGCGAATGGATTGATACGAACACTACGTCGTCATTCTGATAAATCAGTTTTATTACTTCCTGAGTGGTATTTCCGTTAGGAATGCGCACCAGTCCGGCAAAACGGCCTATACCATGGTCTATATGCACCACATAGTCGCCCGGCTCAAACTGATTCAACTCTTTAAGCGAAAGAGCAACCTTTCCGCTGCGAGCCTTGTCGCTACGAAGATTGTATTTATGGAAACGGTCGAATATCTGATGGTCGGTAAAAATACACAATCGCATTGTGTGGTCCACAAAACCCTCGTGCAGAGTTCTGTCCACAGGCTCGAATACTATTTCGTCCCCCCTCTCCTTGAAAATATCTTTCAGTCGGTCTGTCTGTTTCGAGCTGTCGGAACATATATATATCTTATATCCCCTCTGAATGAAATCATTCAGTGAAGACGATACCATATCGAAATTCTTGTGGAAGATTGGCTGCACGGAAGTTTCAAACATCAGTTTAGACTGCGGAGTTCCTACAGGCTTGGCTCCAAAATCCACTCTTCTGAAATCAAGAGCCTTGTCCGTAAAGTCCGTTCCTTCAATAATAGTCTTTTGGATATCAGGCAGTTCCGTGTTTCCCTCCTCGGCTGCAGCTATAGCCTGCGAAGAAAGCACTTCTTCGTGGATGCTCTGTATTCTCTCTCTCACCCATAACAGGTCTTTCACACACAGTAAAGCCTGAGGGGGAAGAAAATCAAGAAAAGTCACAAAATCGCCCGTTACACCTGTCAGCTCCGGCACTATGTTTACAGCCGTCTTTTTCTCTTTCGACAACTGAGAGTCTACCTCAAAAGTTCTTATACTGTCTATCTCATCGCCAAAGAAATCAATACGGTACGGATATTCCGATGCAAATGAAAACACGTCGAGGATGCTTCCACGAGTGGCAAACTGCCCCGGCTCATAAACATAATCCACATGACTGAAACCCAATGCCACCAGCCGGGCAGCTATAGCATCAGTCTCTACGTTCATACCTACTTTCAGAGATATAGTTTTGTCAGTAAGAAGCTTTTTCGATACCACTTTCTCAGCCAAAGCCTCAGGATAAGTGACAACCGCCACATTATCTCTCTTCTCCAGACGACTCAGAACTTCGGTACGCAGAATCTCGTTCGCCGCATCCTTCTGTCCGTACTTTATCGCACGTCTGTAGGAAGAAGGAAAAAACAGGATATCCGTATCACCATTGGCCTGAACCATGTCGTGATAGAAATATCCGGCCTCCTCACAGTCGTTCAGAACGAACACATATACTGACGGATTTTCCTTAATAAATGACGAAAAGAACAATGATACACACGAAGCATGCACACCGCCCAAATAGATAGTCTTTATGCTGCTGTCCTTCAGGACGGAAATCATCCCTTTTGTATTGGGATGGGCAGCATATACGTTTTGCAATTCTGAAATAGTCATTTTAAGTTTGTAAGTTTTCGAGTTTTTGAGTTTAAAACTAAAGAACTCATATAAATTAGTTGGTGCAAAATTACAAAAAACTTATTATTTTTGCACCTGTAGTATAAATAATGAAATAACGGTATGCATATCGACATTAAAACATTGCTCCTTGACCACAGACTGAAAGAAGCTCTTGATAAACTGACAGAATATGCCTCGTCAACAGACAACTGGCAGATTAAATCGGAAATAGAGAATCTGAAAACCACATACGGATTCATGATTCAATATGCCGCACAGGGGGTAAACGATCCGGATAGAAAAGAACTATATAACCAACTGTTCAGAAATGCATTTGCCATCAACGACAGGACTGAACTGCAGCATAAACTGGAAGCCAACAATACTTACCTGTCAAGAAAATACATTGCCAACAGAAATTATCCGATGCATTCATACTCCGAAATCTGCATGATTTTAGAGGGAATACACGATGAAACGGGCATTGCATCCATGCTTGACGGCGAAGAAAGAAAAACGAAGATGAAGGACATCCTGAAAAGACACCAGACCGTAATAGACGAGCTTTTCAACAAAATCTGGCTGCCTACCTCATGGAGTAACGAGGAATACCAGGAGGCTATGGCAATAGCCGATTCTCCTTTAATCCCTGACAGCGACAAGGCTCTTATGGCATCGGCCGTATGCCTCAGCATGACGTATCTTCTTGACCCGAATAAATTCCGTTTCCTCATACATCTGTATATGAACTGCCCGAATCCTCTCATATCGCAGCGCGCGTTGGTAGGGCTGGTATTGGGAATGCACATAAACAGCGACGCGATGGAATACTCATACCCTAACCTGTTCAACGAACTTGAACTGCTGAAAGACAAACCGTATTTCTACAGCGACCTGTACACAGTAATTCTTCAAATCATTCTTTCGCTCGACACTGAGGATATAGACAAAAAGATGAGGGATGAAATAATACCTTCCATTATGAAATCATCGAATATGACGGAACCTATCAAGGATATTTCAGATATTAATTTAGAAGATTTAACCGAGTTCAATCCACAGTGGAAAGACAGCATCGAAAAGATAAAGGACCAGATAAAGGAACTCGATATGCTCCGTCAGGAAGGTGCCGATACAAATATGTGTACTTTCTCGCAGCTGAAAAAATATCCTTTCTTCTACGAGCCGTCGCACTGGTTCTACATATTCGGCGAAAACACACCGGAGATATATGAAATGCAGACAGACACACAAAACAGTTATGCTTCGTTCATAGAGACTCTGAGGAATGCCACTGATATGTGTAACTCCGACAAATACTCCCTATGTCTTACCTTCAAGACAATGCCGAGCCTGCCGGTAGACGCATTGAGTTCCGGACTTTCGGCACAAAACCAAATCCTTAAGGAACAGGAAGGAACGGACAGCGCGATAAACCGCCGACGCATGGAAAGCAGACATTTCATACAGGATTTATACCGTTTCTGCAAGTTGTGGGGAATCAAAAACGACAGAAACGATATCTTCAGCGGCGACATCGAGGTATGGGATAACGAGCAGATTCTCAGCCTGCTGAAAGAGGACGGCAAAATAAAGCCTTTGGCAGACTATCTGTTTGCAAAAGGACATACCTACGACACTCTGCTGCTGTATAAGGACATAACCATAGATGACCCTACGAATGTAGAAGCTTTCCAGAAGATGGGATACGGACATATACTTAACGAGAACTACAAGATGGCAATCAAGCCTTTGGAAACAGCCAATATCCTTGCACCCGGAGACGAATGGACATTGAAGAACTTAGCCCTGTGCTACAGAAAAGAGGGTGACAACTCCAAGGCCTTAGAGTTCCTTAAGGAAGCGGAAGCCGTTAATCCGGACAGCATCAATATATGCAATCAGATAGGACAAATATATATCATGCATAAAAAGTATGATGAAGCCCTGAAATACATGTTCAAAGTGGAATATCTCACTAAGGGAAAAACATCTGCCCAAAGGGCAATAGCATGGTGCTACTTTATGACCGGAAGAAACGATGAAGCCATCAGTATGTACGCCAAGATAACTGAAAAGGCCGATGCCAAAGCCGAAGACTGGATGAATATGGGACACGTATACACGGTTAAAGGAGATATACCGTCGGGCATAAGCTTCTACAGGAGAGCGAAAGAGCTGACAAACGGTGAGACATCGTTCTATACCATGTTCTCTGATGATTCAGATATGCTGAAATCCAAAGGAGTACAGGAGGACATAATCTATATGATTCCTGATATGGTATCGTAACTGCCGCATACGTGTAATATCATAGTTCAGCCCCCGTTCGGTGAACATTCACTGAACAGGGGCTGATATGCCTAAACTGCATACAATGGTACACACTTCAGTTGTCCCTGTTCCTTATAGGGTAACATAGAAAATCTGACTGCTTCTAAATCAGGATTCTTGGCAAGTAATGCCGTCAAGGAATTGGCTCTTACATTTCCCTCTGCCTTCACTTCAATAGGCAACAATCTCGCATTATGCTGTATTACGAAATCAAGTTCCAGTCTGGAATCATCCGTTTTATGATAATAAACAGGAGATACACCATGGCTTTTCATTTGCTGAAGTACATACTGTTCCGTCATTCCGCCTTTATATTCTACGAAAACATTATTATTTATCAAAACCTGCACAGGTTCTGTATTAACCATCGCTCCCAACAGACCAACGTCAAGAATGTATAACTTAAAACAACTTAAGTCCTCATAAATATCAAGCGGTAAAGCCGGTTTTGTACATTTTGGGATCTTATAGACCAGACCTGAATCAACCAGCCACTGGATAGCAATTTCAAAATCGTTTGCCCTTGCGCCTTTCCTTAATGCACCATATATGAATTTCTTGTTGTCTTTGAATAATTGCGACGGAATACTTTTCCATACCATACGGATACGCGCCACCTGCTCTTTGGGAGCATGTTTGGATAAATCCAGTTCATAACCGCTTAGTATCTCCTCCTGTATTCTTCTTACCTCCACAAGAGAATCAGATTCCACATATTTCTTTACCGCCTCAGGCATTCCACCCACATAATAATACTGTCTCAACAAATCTACAATCTTTTCATGAATAAGATTCATCGTCATATAATCACGGTTGACGAGGAGTTTAAAAATCTCTGTTTCTCCTTTTGCCAAGACAAACTCCTCAAAATTCATAGGATAGATATAGATTTCGTTTACCTTCCCAACGGGATAAGAAACACCATGATGCAAAGATATGCCTAACAAAGAACCGGCTACAGCAATATGATATTCCGGTGCTTCCTCACAGAAATATTTCAATGCCTCAAGAACTTCAGGCACATCCTGAACCTCGTCAAGAACTATAAGCGTATCTCCCGGAGTTATATCGACACCGGACAATGCACGTAAAGCACGAAGTATTCTGTCCACATCAAAATCCTGGGTAAAGATTTGTCTGATAATATCATTTTTACGACAAACAATATAAGCTTCCTTTATATATTCAGCCTTGGCAAACTCACGAAGAAGCCATGTCTTGCCAACCTGACGGGCGCCATTGATTATCAATGGTTTTCTGTCAGTTTTATTCTTCCATTCTATAAATTTCTGTAAAACAATCCTTTGCATAGCATATCTACATTTTTTAGCAGATAATTCTTGGCACAGCCACATTTTTCCGCAGATGAATTTGATACAAATATACATTTTTCTGCAGATGATTCATATTATGACATACATTTTTCTGCAGATTACGATATCAAAATTGTACCAAAGTGAAAAAAGTAGACAGTAAATACATATACCAAACGGCTTCTGAACAGTGTTTGAACAGGTTCTAAATCCTGAAAACAGGTTTTACACTTTGTTCAATGAATGTTCAGAAGCCGTTTATTTTGCGTTTACCGATAAAAATAAAGATTATCTCACATATGTAATTTCATTATAAATCTTGTATTCATCGTCTTCATATGAGAAAACTAAGACCATTTTATCGTAAGCAATTAGTAAACCCCGTCTTGCAAGGTCTATAAACATAAAGAGATGCCT
>George_p2__coassemble_526_pt1 | contig 36155 bp, 26 predicted proteins | sample George_p2__metabat2_high_PE_021 | metagenome-assembled genome bin George_p2 | reverse complement strand
TCTGTTTGCCGATATGCCGGCTCTGTATATTGCCGACGGTCATCACAGAAGTGCTGCCGCAGCATTGGTAGGTGCCGAGAAAGCGGCTCAAAATCCTAACCACAAGGGTGATGAAGAGTATAACTACTTCATGGCTGTATGTTTCCCAGCATCGCAATTGACTATAATCGACTACAACCGTGTGGTAAAGGATTTGAACGGTTTGACAGCCGAACAGTTCCTGAAAGCTTTGGAGAAGGACTTCATAGTCGAAGAAAAAGGCGAAACTATCTACAAGCCTTCATCACTTCATAATTTCTCATTGTATCTTGCGGGAAAGTGGTACAGTCTTACTGCCAAGCCTGGTACATACGATGACAATGACCCGATTGGAGTGCTTGACGTGACAATTTCTTCTAATCTGATTCTCGACGAGATACTTGGTATCAAGGATTTGCGTTCGGACAAGAGAATAGATTTTGTTGGCGGAATCCGCGGACTGGAAGAACTGAAACGCAGGGTGGACAGTGGTGAAATGGCTATGGCTCTTGCTCTTTATCCTGTATCTATGAAACAGTTGATGGACATTGCCGATACGGGAAATATCATGCCGCCGAAGACTACATGGTTCGAGCCTAAGCTTCGTTCGGGATTGATTATACATAAGTTGGAATAATTCTTTTGAATATCATTTAAATGCCATTTAAACGGTGTTTAAACAGTATTTAAATAGGGTACGGAAAACGGAATACCATATCAGGAACTTCTGTTTTCCGTACCCGTTTTGTTTGTACGCATTAAATCACTACCTTTGCATCAATATTCAAAACGTCATAAAATGCAGCAGGAAGATACATATAAGACCATTGAGGGGATTTCCGAATCAATTTTTACAGAGAAGCGAAGCAAGTTTATAGCCATTGCTCTTCCGGTCCGTACTCTTGGAGAGATAAAGACATATCTTGAGGAGTATCAGAAGAAATATTACGATGCCCGTCATGTGTGCTATGCCTATATGCTTGGAGCAGAGAGAAAGGATTTCCGTGCCAATGACAATGGTGAGCCTTCCGGTACTGCAGGACGTCCTATACTCGGACAGATAAACTCTTTCGGACTTACTGATATACTTGTCATCGTGGTGAGATATTTCGGAGGAATAAAGTTGGGAACGAGTGGACTTATTGTAGCATATAAAACTGCTGCGGCTCAGGCTCTTGAAGAGGCTGTAGTGATAGAGAAAACAGTAGATGAGGATGTTTCTTTCGCTTTTGAATATCCTTTCATGAACGATGTGATGAGAATCGTGAAAGAAGAGGAACCGGAAATACTCGAACAGTCCTACGATATGGATTGTCTGATGAAACTTAGAATCAGAAAGTCCTCAATGCCTAAGCTGAGAGCACGTCTGGAAAAGGTGGAAACACTGCGTTTTATTGAAGAAGAGGAGGAATCGGAAATTTAATATTGTATAATTATCAGAAAAACAGAACAGTTATTTGTGAATTAATTATAAAATGCTACCTTTGTAATCGAACGATAATTATATAACTATGAAAGCATTTGTGATTTCTTTACTTCTTGTCTTTCTTGTTTCGGGGTGCGAGATGAGAAAAGATATAAGCATTGTGCCTTTGGAGGAGGTAGAGGAATTACTTGAAAGTATATCTATAACAGATTTGTTTCATGAGAAGCCTGTAACGGCAGAAGACATTAAAATCACCAAAGAACTTTTATTTGAAAAATATACTCTTGAGGATGTATATCCGTACAAGGATACTGTGCGTTCCATAAAGTGGGATGTCATAAAGAAGTGTCTTGCATATGTAGAGAATATGGAACCCGAATCAGGTAAGTGGTGTGTGATACAGAATTATAGAAACAGAAACGGTGAAGCACCATTGGTCAAGAAGTTTGTCAGAAATGAATACAAGCGTGTGTCGGATACATTGGGGGTGGAAAGATATCAGTCGGTACCTCTTTATCTGTTGTCGGACACTGTTACTCCCGAACGTTATGGTCGTGACGGCTCTCTTGCCTCTGTACTTGGAAGAAAGGGGGGATATATTCATATACGCCCCACCACGTTCGATGATGAATGGTATGTTCCTGAGAGATATGTCAAGATGCTTCCCGATTCAACAAACTTCCATCATGTGATTTTCGTAGACCGTGGAGACCAGAATATAATTACACTTGAGAGAGTGGCCAAGGCAGAATGGAAGGTGAGGAGTATTAATCCTGCAACAACAGGCCGTCATCTCCCTCCGTATGCTCAGGAAACGCCGCTGGGTATGTATCTCATTCAGGAAAAGAAACAGAAGATGATATTCCTGAAGGATGGTTCAAGTGCAGTAGGAGGTTATGCGCCGTATGCAAGCCGTTTCACCAATGGGGCATATATCCACGGAGTGCCTGTAAATGTTCCTGCCACAAAGATGATAGAATACAGTTGGAGTCTTGGTACTACTCCTCGTTCACATATGTGTGTGCGTAATGCCACTTCGCATGCCAAATTCGTTTACGACTGGGCTCCGGTGCAGGAAAGCCTGGTTGTAGTAATTGAATGAATATTCGATATAACATTTCATTGAGTTTTTTAACCTTCTGATTTTCAGAGATATTAGTATAAAGCGTTATCTTTGCATCCGAATTTTCAATGAATTTGTTACAATGCGCAATATATTAATATCTATATTTCTCGTATGTTCCGGTTTTGTGGTTCCTGCCATGGCGCCCTCTTGTGCCAGTGGCATGCTTGTACATTCTCCTTCTGAGGTTGATGAGTGTGCAGAGCTTTATGCGTCCATGCAGCTTGAGGGAGTTGTCAATTATAAAGCTTTCCGTCAGGCAGTGGAAGGTTACAGGAAAATAGAAAACCGTCATCGTGATATTCTTACCCTTATAGATTTCTCTAAGCCATCGACAGAGAAGCGTCTGTATGTGTTCGATATGAAGAACCGTAAGATGCTTTTCAACTCACTTGTATCGCATGGCAGAAACAGCGGTGGAAATTATGCCACATCATTCTCAAACGAATACGGTTCCTACAAAAGCTCATTAGGATTTTATCTCACAGAAACTACTTACAACGGCGGTAACGGATATTCGCTTATCCTGAATGGACTGGAAAAGGGAATAAACGATAAGGCAAAGGAACGTGCCATAGTGGTTCACGGTGCATCGTATGCCAATCCTTCAGTGATAAAGAGTGGCGGACGTTTGGGAAGGAGTCTTGGATGTCCTGCGCTTCCTCAAAAGATTTCCAAACCAATTATTGATGCTATAAAAGGTGGCAGCGTGATGTATATTTATGCCGAGAAGCCGGAATATTTTGCTCAGAGTGAGATTCTGTCTGATGTACTAAATGAAATGTAAACGGATAAGTTTATTTCTCCATATCCTTCAAATGTATCTCCAGTGCCTTTACGGATATGTGTATCTCCCAGATTGATATACCGAGTGATGCTATAAGCAACAGCAGTGCTATGCCGAATACATACACTGCTGTTGTATGAAATCCTATATAAATCAGAAACATTGTTATCACGCAGAGAAACAGACTGGATATACCAAGCACCTGCATACTTCGTGTCAGATAGAGTCGGCGGCGCAGATTGTCTATCTGTGCGGCTGTCACTTCCGAATGTTTTTGTACATATTGTTCCTTTAGAGTTCTTACAAGCTGTGCGTACGACAGAAATCTGTTGGTGTATGCCAGTAGTATGAGTGAAACTGCCGAGAACAGCAGGGCAGGAGTGCTTAAGTTTAGTTCTTCCATATAATTTATGTTTCGTATAGCTTTTATGTATGCAAAGTTAGCTTTTTATTCTGAAAGATTAGTCTTTTTTGTAATTTCTTGTATAGTTCATTGTAAAAGTAAAAAGAATGTTGTTTATAATAAATAAGTCCCAATAAGTATTGATTTATTGGGACTTATATTTTTATATTATTTCTATACCTTTCTGTTTGCAGAGTTCCAGACCTATGTCCTTCAGTTTGAATTTCTGTATCTTTCCGCTTCCTGTCAGAGGGAAACCGTCTACGAAGAAGATGTATTTCGGTATCTTGTATCTGGCTATCTTTCCCTGGCAGAACTCGCGTACGTCGAATTCGTTCATTTCGCATCCTTCGTGCAGGATGATGAATGCACCTACAGCCTCGCCGTATTTCTTCGACGGAATACCTGCCACCTGTACGTCCTTTATTCCCGGCATCTGATAGAGGAATTCCTCGATTTCGCGCGGATAGATGTTCTCACCTCCACGGATAATCATGTCCTTGATACGTCCTGTTATGCGGTAGTTGCCGTTCTCGTCTTTCACACCGAGGTCGCCTGAGTGGAGGAAACCGTTCTTGTCGATAACTTCTGCTGTTGCCTGAGGATTCTTGTAGTAGCCCTGCATGGTGTTATATCCGCGGTTACACATTTCTCCCTGTACACCTACCGGACATTCCTCGCCAGTTTCAGGGTCAAGAACTTTCACTTCTGTGAATTCGAAATCACGTCCTACGGTTGTACAGCGCACTTCGAACGGGTCGTCTATACGTGTGTGAGTCATACCCGGTGATGCTTCTGTCAGTCCGTAAACACTTGTGACACGCATGAACATCTTTTCCTCAACCTGACGCATCAGTTCCACAGGACAGAGCGAACCTGCCATGATACCGGTGCGCAGACTGCTGAGGTCGAACATATCGAACATAGGGTGGTGGAGCTCGGCGATGAACATTGTCGGTACACCGTATAGTGCCGTACAGCGTTCCTTATGCACTGATGCGAGTACGAGCAACGGGTCGAAACGCTCCAACATTACTTGTGTACATCCGTGGGTGAGGCAGTTCATTGTGGCAAGCACTACACCGAAGCAGTGGAACAGCGGTACACATACGCACAGCTTGTCGTCTGATGTAAACTTCATATGTTCGCCTGTCAGGAAGCCGTTGTTTGTTATGTTATAGTGGCTCAACATTACTCCTTTTGGGAATCCTGTTGTACCTGATGTATATTGCATATTAACTGTGTCGTGACAGCTTACCTGCTTTTTCGCATTTTCAAGAACCTCATCGTCTATGTTGTTTCCGAGAAGAAGGATTTCCGGAGTGTTGTACATTCCTCTGAATTTCTCCTGACCGATGTAAACTACGTTGCGCATACAAGGGAAACGTTTGCTCTTCATATGTCCGCGGCTGAAAGTCTTCAGCTCCGGGAGCATATTGTAAGTCATCTGGACGAAATCGCTGTCCTTCTCGCCGTTCACGATACAAAGAGTGTGCATGTCAGAGTTCTGGCAGAGATATTCCAACTCAGCCTGCTTGTAGTTGGTATTGACGGTAACTGCCACTGCACCAATCTTTGCGCAGGCATAGAGGAAAGTCAGCCAGTCCGGCACATTTCCAGCCCAAATACCTACGTGAGTTCCTTTTTCCACTCCGATGGCAAGCAGACCTTTAGCCATATTGTCCACACGCTTGTTGAACTGGCTCCATGTGAAGCGCAGGTTGCGGTCGGAATAAACTATATATTCTTTATCCGGGGTGACTTCGGCCCAATGTTCGAGCCAGTCGCCAAGTGTTCTTTCTGATAACTGTAACATGGTTTCCGGCTTTTAATTAGATTGGTGTATAGATTACTGCAAGGATGCGTGCTGTCTGGCCTTCGTAGGCATGAACATGATGAGGCACGATAGAGTCGTAATAGATAGTATCGCCTTCTTCAAGAATATAAGTGTTCTTTCCGTAAGTGATTTCCACCATACCTTTCATCACCATTATGAATTCTTCTCCTTCGTGAGCAGACTGGTTGAATGAAGTTTCATTATTCTCATCAATATCTATGATGAAAGGCTCCATGTGGCGGTCAGTCTTGCTGCGAGAAAGTGAGTGATAGTGCATATGCTGGCGAGAATCAGTAGCATTGTTTGAGAAGCTGATAGTGTCGTCGGCTTCTCCCTTGCGGCAAACTACAGGGCCTGACTCACTGTCCTGGTCGTCGAGGAAAGTACCAAGGCGTACACCAAGAGCACGTGCTATCTTGATTAGCGGAGCAAGTGAAGGGATGTCGATGTTTTCTTCGATTCGTGTAATCTGGTCTACAGACAAGCCTGTGTTTTCAGCCAATTCTTCTATACTGATTTCTTTTATGTTTCTTAGCGATTTGATTTTTTCGCCTATGATATTAGTGTAATCCATGATAAAAAAGTTTTGATTTATATGTTAGTAGGCGCAAATATAATCAAAATTTTATAACACGATGGAATTTTCTTACTTTTTGTAGCCTTTATATGTACGATAAGATTATTTTGGCAGTGAAAGTCTGCCGTTTTTCTGATATATTATTTCTTCCGAGAGAAGATATGACAGCGCTTTTGCTACATTCTCCTTTTCGTAGGATGATATATGCTCCATAAGCTCGGATGTAGTCATTTTCTTGTCTTTTAGGGCTTCTTCGATGGCTCTTGAAATCTCGTCGAACATTCCCTGCCTGATGCCTGACGAGTGGGACGAAAGGCATACGTCGCACTGTCCGCAGTTGTGTTCGTTCTTTTCGCCGAAATACAGCAACAGCATGCGGCTGCGGCATTTGTCGTCCGTTTCTGCATATTCTGTCATTGCCTCTATACGGTGGATGAAGCTCTTTTTTCTGTCTTCATACACTTCTTTTGTAAAAACCAGACGGTCGGCCTCCTGTCTTTCGCGCGTATATATAATATAAGGAGTCTTTTTGCCCGGTATATAGTGGAGGATGCGTCGGCGTGTAAGCGAAATCATAGTGTCGTACACCTGCTGGCGCGTCATGCCCGAACGCAGGGACAGAGTTTCTTCGTTTATATAGGCATATTCGGTGAATACTCCTGTGTATGAACGGAGTATAATGTTTATCAGCTTCTCTGTTTCGGGGCTTGTTTCATGGATGCGGTATAGTTCCTCCTTTGTCAGAGTAAACATCAGACGCGAATTGTTATCCTGTTCGTCTGTATATTCCAAATATCCCGCACGGGTAAGGATTTTCAGGGCACTGTCCACCTGGATGGGGAAGTGCTTGAAGTTTCGGCAGAACTCATCAATGTTAAATTCTCTCGTACAGCCAAGTCCGTCGCCCATAGCCATCTGATAGTAGTAGTTCAGATGTTCGTAGACGGTGCGGATATAGTCTTTCTCGGGGAATGTATCTGCTATTCTTTTCTTCAGAGTAGCCCTGTCGCTTTTGGAATATAGCAATACGGCATATGCCTTTTTGCCGTCGCGTCCTCCGCGTCCGGCTTCCTGGAAGTAGGCTTCAGGTGAGTCCGGTGTATCTACGTGGACTACAAGTCTTACGTCCGGCTTGTCGATACCCATACCGAATGCGTTTGTGGCAACCATCACACGGGTTTCACCTTTCACCCACGATTTCTGCCGCTGGTCCTTAGTGTCGTTGCTTAGTCCGGCATGATAGAATGTGGCGGTAATGCCTTTTTCGTTCAGCAACTGTGCATACTCTTTCGTGCGTTTGCGGTTATGGGCATATACTATGGCCGAGCCTTCCACGTGCTTCAGTATATGAAGAAGTTCTTCCTGCTTGCTCTCTGTCCGGCGGACAATGTATGCAAGATTCTTGCGCTCGAAACTCATGCGGAACACATTCTCCTCCTTGAAGGCAAGACGCTGCTGTATGTCCTTCACCACCTCAGGAGTGGCTGTAGCAGTCAGTGCCAGAACGGGAACGTCCGGCAGAAGGTTTCTTATTTCTGAGATTTTGAGATATGCAGGGCGGAAATCGTAGCCCCACTGAGAAATGCAGTGCGATTCGTCAACGGTTATCATGCTGACTTTCATACTGCGGAGTTTGATACGGAAAATCTCCGTGTCGAGTCTTTCAGGCGATATGTAAAGGAACTTATAATTGCCGAAAATACAGTTTTCAAGTGCTATGATAATCTCCTCCCGAGTCATTCCGGAGTATATGGCGATGGCTTTTATGCCGCGGTCGCGAAGATTTCTCACCTGGTCTTTCATCAAGGCTATCAGTGGAGTTATGACAATACACAGTCCGTCTTTCGCCATGGCAGGAACCTGGAAAGTAATGGATTTTCCACCTCCCGTAGGCATCAGTCCAAGTGTGTCGTGTCCGCTTCCTATACTCTGGATAATATCCTCCTGTATTCCGCGGAAATTGTCATATCCCCAATAGTCCTTAAGTATTTTACGGTATTCCTCTATCATTTAAAATCCGCTTGGCTTAATGTCTTCTATCTGTAACTGAATGTCACCGCGCTTGTGTGAGTTCTCTTCTATCGTATAGCAGATGTTGAACGATTGCTTGGTTTTGATGTATCTCACCTGCGAGCTTTGTCCGAAAGCTATTCCGTTCATCACATTGTTCGACTTGTTGTCTACGAGTTCAAGCTTGATATGCTCCTGTTCGCGTCCTACAACCTTGCTTGTACCGTAGTCATATACATTTATCGTAGAGAACACAGGTTTGTGGTTCTCCGGTCCGAACGGGTTGAATTTCTTCAGGTCGAAGAAGAATTTCGGAGTGATGTCGCGGAAGTCAAGCTGAGCGTCAATGTCTATTGTTGCGCTGGTCTGTTCCGGCAGAATATGGTTTGTCACATATTCCTCAAATCGTCTTGTAAACTCTTCCACATTCTCCACCTTCATTGACAGTCCGGCAGCATAAGTATGACCGCCAAAGTTCTCGAGCAGGTCGCGGCAGTGCTCTATTGCACTATATACATCGAAACCGGAAACAGAACGTGCCGACCCTGTGGCAAGCCCTTCGGTACGGGTGAGTACCACAGCAGGACGATAGTAAATCTCTGTAAGTCGTGAAGCTACAATACCTATCACACCCTTGTGCCACTCTTCGTTATAAATCACGATGCTTCTTCTTTCGGAAAGATTTTCAAGGGAGTCTACAATCTTATTCGCTTCCTCAGTCATACTCTTGTCGAGGTCCTTGCGAAGCTCATTATAACCGTTGATAAGATTACCTTTCTCGTGAGCCAACTTGTAGTCCTTTTCTATAAGCAGGTCTACAGCCTCTTTACCTTTCTGGATTCTTCCTGACGCATTGATTCTCGGTCCTATCTTGAACACAATGTCGCTCATGTTTATTTCCTTGTCTGTAAGTCCGCATACGTCGATTATGGCTTTCAGCCCCATACACGGATTGGCGTTGAGCTGTCTCAGACCGTGATAGGCAAGGATTCTGTTTTCACCCATGATAGGAACGATGTCCGAAGCTATACTTACGGCTACGAGGTCAAGTAGCGGGGTGAGCTGATGAAACTCGATTCCATTGTTCATGGCAAAAGCCTGCATGAACTTGAATCCCACACCACATCCTGACAGATGTTCGTAAGGGTAGGTAGAGTCTGCTCTTTTAGGATTAAGGATGGCTGCCGCATCAGGCAGGACATCGTCGGGAACGTGATGGTCGCATATGATGAAGTCTATTCCCTTTTCTTTGGCATATGCTATTTCATCTACTGCCTTTATTCCGCAGTCGAGCACAATGACAAGTTTTACTCCGGTTTCGTAGGCATAGTCCACTCCCTTGGTTGTCACTCCATATCCTTCGTTATATCTGTCGGGGATATAATAGTCGATATTCGAGTAGAATTGCTGGAGGAACTTATATACCAATGCCACCGCAGTAGTTCCGTCAACATCATAGTCGCCGTATATCAGGATACGTTCCTTTCTGCCCATTGCCTTGTTGAGCCTTTTAACGGCCGCGTCCATGTCGTTCATCAGGAACGGGTCGTGCAGGTCATGCAGCTGCGGGCGGAAGAATTTCTTTACCGCATCGGCTGTTTTGATTCCTCTCTGTCGCAACAGATGACAAAGTATCGGACTTATACCGATTTCCTTTGCCAGAGCCCTCGCTTCTTCTCTTTGCTCCAGAGTAGGAGGTTGATAATTCCATTTGTATCTCATTATATTATTTTTTTCTTTTTTCCCTATCTAATTCAATCCGTAAAGTTAGGAAAAAGAAAGAATAAAAATGCCGGTTTAGTATAAAAATTAACTAAACCGGCATCATATTATTTGTAATCAGTCTATATTACGATTATTTCAGGCCCAATTTCTTTGCGATTTTTGAAGGAATGGCATCTTTGTGTACAAGAATGTTCATAGTTTTGTAAGCAACGAACGCCTTAGAAGCATACCATATACCTTTGTATTTTCCTGCTTCACCCCAAGAGTTCTTAACCATGAAGTATTCTTTTCCGTTCTGGTCCTTAGCCAAACCGTAGATAAGCATACCGTGGTCGTCAGTAGTTTCCCAGTTGTCGAAAGCAGTCTGACGCATTTCCTGAGTTACAGTTACTTCAGGAAGAGGTTTGCTTGTAAGCTCCTTGCGCTTGTCAGCTGCGCTAAGACCCAACCAGTGAGCCATGTCCGAGCCTGTAAGTTCAGCACCCTTAGAAGCATCCGGGAATACAGCGATACCGTCGCGGGTAAATCCCTGTTCGCTTACGTCAGAACCCCAAGCGAATGTATATCCTTTTCTTACAGCGTTGTCCATAACTTCCATCAGTTCTTCTATAGGAAGGTTGTAAGAAAGAGCATTACGCCAGTTGTCCTGTACCTCTACGTTGAACTGAGTGTAGAAAGGATGATGAGTATAAGAAGTCAAAGAGATATAATCATCCATGTTCAGTTTAAGAACTTCGTCGGCAAATGTTCTTGGAGTGTAAGTCTTTCCTTTGTAAGTAAATTCTTTAGGACATTCACCAAGGTATGTGTCATAGATAGAGCGCAGACCGTTTTTCCATACCGGAGTAAGTTTTGAAAATTTACCTTTACCGATTGCTTCAACATAAGCTCCTGCTACAGCGTCAAGTTCGTTGTGTACAGGAAGTGAGTCGCCGTACATGATACCAGGCATAGCTTCCTGTGGAACCATACCATATTTTTCGTAGCAAACTACCATATCCTCGAAACTACCACCAGGAGAGAACGAAGCGTCACCGTGATAGCGTACATAGTTTACGGCGCGGTCTTCCATTGTGTGGTGAACGATGAACATTTCAGAAAGGTCGAATTCGCCTTTGCCCTGACGTAGCAATTCAGACTCAAGGAATGCTACAGATGAGAACGACCAGCAAGTGCTCGAACGGTTCTGGTTCTTGATAGATGTGATAGGGTTTTCCTTGATAGTTGTAAACACAAAGCCTTCTTCAGCTTTTTTCTCCTCTTTCGCTTCCTGAGCGTTGATGCTGCTGAAACAAAGTCCAAGTGCAGCCAGTGTGATAAATTTGTTCATTTTTAATTTTGAGTTTTTAAGTTTTTAATCCTTCATTATTTCTTCTACATCTTCTACCTTGATAGGAATACGTTTTTCTCCCGTAAATCTTGAGCCTTCAGGAGTAATGAGAATATCATCCTCCAAACGGATACCGCCAAAATCCTTATATTTCTCTATTACGTCGTAATTAAGGAAGTCAGTATGCATTCCTTCAGCTCTCCATTTGTCTATCAGTGCCGGAATGAAGTAGCATCCAGGCTCATCGGTCATGACAAATCCCGGTTGCAGACGGCGTCCCATACGCAGAGAAGCCAGTCCGAACTGGTCGGATGGACGGACTTCATCGTCATATCCCACATAAATCTGTCCAAGGTCCTCCATATCGTGAACGTCGAGTCCCATCATATGGCCCAGTCCGTGAGGCATAAACAGAGCGTGTGCACCTGCTGCTACGGCTTCGTCTATATTACCTTTCATCAGTCCGAGGTCTTTAAGTCCTTGAGCTAAAACCTTGCAGACATCCAGATGTACCGATTTGTATGTTATTCCCGGTTTAGCCAGCTCAAGAGCCTTCTCATGACATGCATAAACTATATTGTAGATATCTTTCTGACGCTGAGTGAATTTTCCTCCTACAGGTATGGTACGTGTGTGGTCAGAACAGTAATTGTTTATGTTTTCGGCGCCGGCATCAGTCAGCATCAGTCTGCCTTCCTGCAATATGTGGCTGTGGTCGTGATTATGTAGAGTCTGACCGTTCTGAGTAAGGATAGTAGCGAACGAAGTCATGCTGCCGTATGAAGCTGCAATACCTTCCAATATACCTGCGATGTATTGTTCAGATACTCCCGGTTTGCAGAGTCGCATGGCAGTGGTATGCATCTCGTAACCTATGTTGCATGCCTTGTCAATTTCATCGATTTCGCATAGTTCCTTAACCGCTCTCAATGAAACAACGGCTTTAATCAACTCCACCGAAGCATGAGTCTTTACCATTGATGCCTTAATGCCTGTCAGGTCTTCCAGAAGCATCATATTGTCATAACGATATGGCGGAAGGAAATGAACCTTTCTTCTCTGTGAGAGAGCTTTACCGATTACATCTTTCAGTTTGTCAAACGGAAAACTCTTGCTTACACCCACTCTTTCAGCCAATTCTTTAATACTTGGCTGAGGACCCATCCATATGATGTCATCCATATCCACATCGTCGCCGAAGAAATACTCTTCATTATTGTCGATATCGATAACTCCGGCATAACCCGGGTGTGAGTGTCCGAAAAAATAAAGGAATGAACTGTCCTGTCTGAATTTGTATGTATTGTCAGGGTAGTTTGCCGGAGCCTCATTGTTGCCGAGAATCAGAATAAGTCCGTTGCTCATTCTTTCTCTTAGGGCCTGGCGACGTTTTTGGTATGTTAAGATTTCAAACATAGCTATAATATTACACAGTTGTTTCAATAATTTGATATTTATGTTGCAAAAGTAAGAAAAAAATGTCTTATTTTCTATCTGAATGTCTTGAAAAAACATATATTTGCATTTGGCGTGTCTGTTTTAAAAGAAAAATGTTATGAAAGTAGAATTTAGTAAAATGGGCTTAGTGCTTGAAGGCGGTGGCATGCGTGGTGTCTTTACCTGTGGCGTGCTTGATTTTATGATGGATAATAATATAGAATTTCCTTACGGGGTAGGAGTGTCTGCCGGAGCGTGTAACGGACTTTCGTATATGTCGCATCAGCGAGGCCGTGCCAGATACAGTAATATTGATATGCTTGAAAAGTATAACTATATAAGCTTCAAACATCTTTTTCATCAACGGAGTATTTTAGACCAGAAACTTCTGTATGAGCTGTTTCCAGAGGAAATCCTTCCGTATGATTACGATGCATACATGAAGAATCCAAACCGGTTTGAGATGGTTACCACTAACTGTGTGACGGGCAGAGCCTGCTATCTTGAGGAGAAGCATGACAAGGAACGCCTGTTGCGCATAGCCAAGGCTTCAAGCAGTCTGCCGTATGTCTGTCCGATAGTGTATGTCGACGGTCGCCCTATGCTGGATGGAGGAATTATAGATTCTATCCCTGTAATGAGAGCGATAGAACAGGGGTATGATAAGAATGTTGTTGTACTCACACGTAATCGTGGTTATCGTAAGACCGAAAGAGACATAAAGGTGCCGCATTTCATATATACAAGATATCCGCGTTTGCGAGTTCTGCTGAGTAACCGTTGCCGGGTTTATAACGAGCAATTGGAGATGATAGAAAAAATGGAGGATGAAGGCCGGATAATAGCAATCCGTCCGGAAAAGAAAGTCGTGGTAAACCGTATAGAAAAGGATATAAAGAAACTTACGGAACTTTACGAAGAAGGATATATCTGTGCCGAAAAGGTGTTGAAGCCTTTGATGCAGGATTAGTCTTAAGATTTTAATAGCTGTTTAGATAGTGTTCAGTGAACGTTTAGTGAATGTTCACTGAACATGTTTTGAATGACAGTTGAAGGGTGTTTTAAAAGAATTTAAATGAATTGTTATACATAATGTTGCTAACTTTTAAGATTTAATTAATGTGATGAGAAATATCTTGATGTTGATTTTGTTGTTAATCTCGGGGAAAATCTATTCTATTGATACAGAACTTGAACATCTGCTTGTTAAACTTGATTCAGTTCTTGCATGTAGCGATAAGTATGTGGCAGAAAAGGAAGCCAAGATAGAAGAATTGCGAAAAAGACAGTTTTCAGCCTTGAAACCGGAAGAAAGGTTGTGGCTTAACAAGATGTTCTACGATGAGTACTATGTGTACAATGCCGATTCGGCAATGGTATATGTTAATGACAATATCAATATCTCGCGCGAATTAGGAAGAAAGGACTGGGAACAGGAATGGCTGTTGAATAAAGTGTTTCTTCTTTCTGCCACCGGACTGCTTGGCGATGCGGAGGATGTGATAAAGAGTATAGATATAAATAATCTGAATAAAGACCTGATGTTCCAGTATTATGATAGCAAGATATACTTATATTCTCATTTGGGGCAGTATGTTGGGGTTAATCAAGAATTGGCTTATTCTTATTATAAACGAGAAGCTGAGCTTAAATACGAAGCACAAAGATATATAAATACAGATCACTCTTCATATTATAGTTTCTACGCATCACTTTATAAAGACTATCCACGAGGTGCAGAAGGTGATAGTATAAAAATTCAACTTAAACGCATTGTAGATGAGTCCTCTTTGGCATCGCGTTCTGATGCAATAAATTCTTATTCATTATCTGTTATGTATAGAAATGAGGGTGATGAATATAATTATATGAAGTATTTAATATATTCTGCTATTGCAGATATTAAGATTTGCAATCGTGATATTGCTTCATTGGAAGAACTTTCTGACATATTATATAATCATAATGATATTGGTAGGGGATATACATATATCGGGTATTGTCTTAAATCAGCTTTACTGTATCCTAATAGGGTTAGAGTTGTAAATATATCATCAGTAATGGATAAGTTGCGTCATGCGTATCAAAAAAGAAACGCAGAACAGGAAAGCCAATTAAGAACATCTCTTTATACAGTAAGCATAATGTCATTTGTTTTATTAGTGGCAATAATGTTTATATTTTTCCAAAATAGAAAACTTGTGAAATCACGAAAGAGCCTTGATGAAAGTAATCGTTTATTAAGTCAACACTTAGATGAACTTTCGGAAGCACAGCAAATGTTGGCAGAGGTTAATAAGGAATTGAGTGATGTTAATGAAAAGCTTAAAGTAAGCAACAATCAGTTGCAAGAATCCAACTATGTCAAAGAGGAATATATAGGTTATGTATTTTCTATATGTTCCAGTTATATCAGTAAACTTGATGAATACCGTAAGAATATTGGGCGTAAACTTAAGGCCGGACAGATAGACGATATAAAGTCGCTTACCTCCAGTACAACTATTGTTCAAAGCGAATTGAAAGAGTTTTATCATAGTTTTGATGCTATATTCCTTCATGTATACCCAGACTTTGTAGAAGACTTCAATGCTCTGCTGCGTCCGGAAGAAAGAATCGTTTTAAAAGAAGGTGAATTGCTTAACACCGAACTTAGAATATATGCTCTTGTGAGGTTAGGGATAAGTGATAGTGTGAAAATCGCAGAGTTCCTGCATTGCTCTCCACAGACCGTTTACAACAATCGTCTGAAGACACGCAATAAGGCGATAATACCTAAGGAAGAGTTCGCCGAGACAGTACGTTCATTAGGGAAAATGCAGAAATAGTATATTTACATATTAAAATATTGATATTCTAAATTTACTTCTTAAGGAAGCTATATTGCTTAAAATGAGTGATATAGCTTCCTTTGTCTTTACTTTTGTAATTTACTCATGTATGGATTATATGATTATGTACAGTAATTTTGCTTCCATAGATTTTGAACAATAAGTGTTAACTTTTAAGATTAGATTATTATGATTGATATTATTTATTTTCAAACTTAGCTTTAAAATTTATTACATATAAAACTGTAACAAACATTATTTCTAACAATTAAAATCATTGTATGAAAAGGACATTATTATTATTGATTAGTTTCTTTCTAATTCAGTTTGCTTTTTCGCAAACTTTCCATGTAAACGGAAGTGTAAAATCCGATAATGGAGAAACCTTGCCAGGTGTGACGATATTGGTTAAAGGTATAAATGTTGGTACTATTTCTGACTTTGATGGTAATTATTCTATAGAAGTTGATAAAGGGCAAACCTTAGTCTTTTCTTATATAGGGTTCAAAACTGTTGAGAAAATTGTTAATGTAGGAAGTGTTTTGAATATTATTTTGGAAAGTGATACGCAGATGTTGGATGAAGTTGTAGCTATTGGATATGGAACAATGAAGAAAAGTGATTTAACAGGTTCTATTTCATCTGTTTCATCTAAAGATTTACAAAAGACTCCAGCATCAGGATTGGATCAGGCTTTGCAAGGTCGTGCCGCTGGTGTTACAGTAAATGCTAATTCTGGACAACCAGGAGCTGCAGCAGAGGTTAGAATCAGAGGTATCGGTACTGTTAACAATAGTGCACCTATTTATGTTGTAGATGGTGTTATCGTTGATAATATTAATTTTTTAAGTCCAAGTGATATTGCTTCTACAGAAATATTAAAGGATGCATCGTCTACTGCAATTTATGGCTCACGTGGTGCAAATGGTGTTATTTTAGTAACAACAAAAAAAGGAAATTCAGAAGGTAAGATTAATGTGTCATTAAATGCGTATGTTGGATTCCAAAATCGTTGGAATAAATTGGATTTAATGAAAAGTGAAGAGTTTGCAGAGACTCTTGTTAATTTAAATAATGTGGCCTCAGAAAAAAAATATTATCAGGAGCATGGATTTAATGAATGGCTTAAAGCTTATAGACTGGGTAGTTCAGAGTATTATCCTTCTAATTTGGATTATTCTACTATTGAAACAGATTGGCAGGATGAGGTTTTTAGAAAGAATGCTATGATTCAGAACTATCACATATCTGTAGATGGTGGTAATGAAAGAAGCAATTTTTCGATGAGTGGAAGTTATTTTACGCAGGATGGAACAATTATGGGGTCTGACTACAATCGTGTTACATTACGTGTAAATTCATCTCATAAGGTAAATAAGTGGTTAAAAGTAGGAGAGAATCTTTCTTTTATGTCTTCATATGGACGAAATGCTATGAATAATAATAGCAGTCCGGGAGCTTCAGTATTATCAGCTGCAATAGCTATGTCCCCTTGGGATCCTACTCATTATCCAGAAGGTAGTGTTAATTCTGTTGGTAAGGATTTAAGTGGACAGATTAGTGCCTCCTCTAACTTTAAGAATGTTGTTAATCCTTATTCAATGGTTTACAATTCAGAACCTTCTGATAAGACAGAAAGATGGGTCGGTGATCTTTATTTGGAGCTTACTCCTATAAAAGGGCTTGTTTTCAGATCAGATGTTAGTTTGGATTTGACAAATGTACGCTCTCGTCAGTTTAAATATGCTTATGAATATTCAGCATATGATAAGGCTGAAAAGAATTTTATTTCAAGTAATATGTCGCGTGCTTCAAACGTAATAGTAGAAAACATACTTACTTATTCAAAGGAAATAGGAAAACATAGTTTCTCTATAATGGGTGGTCAAACAACTGAAGAGTATAATTATTATTCAATAGGTGGTTCTGGATCAAGTATATTGAACCCTGTAGAATCTAATTGGTATTTATCACAGGCTACAGAGGATCAGGTAAAGGCTTCTGATTCTGCCTCTCGAGTTCGTAGATTTTCTCTATTAAGTCGTTTGCACTATGTTTATAACAATAAATATCTGGCTACTGTAAATTTTAGAGCAGATGCGTCAAGTAAGTTTAAAGAAAATATATGGGGATATTTCCCATCAACAGCTTTGGCATGGAGAATTAGTGAAGAAGATTGGATGAAAGATATTTCTTTTATAAGTGACTTAAAGTTTAGAGCAGGATGGGGACAGATAGGTAATGACCAAATTAATAATGATAGTTTTGTCTTGAATATGTTTAATACAGGACCAACATTTGTAGATTATGTTTTAGGACAAAGTCCTTCACTAGCTACAGGAGCAACAATTCTTACTTATGTTAATAACGGTGGTAAATGGGAAACTACTGAACAATTAAACTTTGGTTTAGACTTTGGTCTTCTTAATAATAAATTAATAGGAACTATTGATGTTTTTAGACGAGATACGAAAGATATGTTATTAAGTGTCACTGCTCCTGCTCATGTTGGCAATAGATATGCAGCTGTTGCAAATGTAGGAACAGTAAGAAATCAGGGTTTGGAATTGACTTTAAATTATAGGAATAAAATTTCAGAAGTAGATTTTAGTATAGGTGGTAATGTCTCATTTATAAAAAATGAATTGACAGCACTTAATGGAGGCTCAAGAATTTATGGTGACCGTACAATATGTGATGAAGGTCTTGCTTTATATACATTCTGGGGATATAATTATGAAGGTATATATAAAACAGATGAAGAAGCTTTAGAACATCTGTATTCATATAAAGATAATCCGGGAGCTATACCATTCCATGCAGGTGATGCAAAATATACAGATATAAACGGTGATGGTAAAATAGATGATAATGATAAAACTGATTTGGGAAACCCATTTCCATGGTTGACATATGGTATCAATCTTGGTGCTGAATGGAAAGGCTTTGATTGTCAGTTATTTTTCCAGGGAGTATATGGAAACGAAATCTTTAATGCTGTAAGAATTAGAACAGAAGGAACAGGCAATGAAGCTACGTTAAGTACTACCATGCGTGATGTATGGACTGAATCAAATCCTAATGGTAGTATTCCAAATCCATATGGAAGTACATACAATAAAGAAGACAACAGTAGATATATAGAAAATGGAACTTATCTACGTCTAAAAAATTTACAAATAGGGTACACTCTTCCGGAGAAGGTCGTTAAGAAAGTTAATATTGCTAACTGTAGGTTATATCTTTCAGTAAATAATCTTTTGACATTTACTCATTATACAGGGTATGACCCTGAAATTTCGGGAGGAGTAGATTATGGAAATTATCCTCAATCAAGAACTTTTACGATTGGCGCAAATATTAATTTTTAATATAAGACATTATGAATAGAAGAATATTATTATATATCACGTTATCAGTAAGTTTGTGCTCATGTGAAGATTGGATATCAGAGAAAAGTCCAATGAGTACTACCTTGGAAGATTTCTTTACTGACGGTTCTACAGCTTTACAGTCTGTTAATGCATGTTATGTTCCTTTAATGTGGGAATTTAATGAAACATATTATCCGGAGTGGTTTATTGGAGATGTTGTATCTGATGATGCATTAAAAGGAGGTCAGAATACATTAGATATGGCAGATGTATACGACCTTGAGAATTTCAAGACAATAGCCAATAATACACTACTTCTTGATTATTACAGGGCTCAGTATCAGGGAATTTCCAGATGTAATCTTGCTATATCGCAAATTAGTAAAATGGAAACTGATGAGACGATGGATGAAGGTAAGAAAAACAGACTTATTGGAGAAGCTAAATTTTTGAGGGCATATTATTATTTCAGACTTGTAAGAATGTTTGGAGATGTTCCATATGTTGATGAAGTTATCTTGAGTAGTGATGAGTGGAAGAAAGAGCGTGTATCTAAAGATAAAATATATGGATACATAGTTTCAGATTTGGATGATGCCCAAAAATATCTTCTGAAAAAAAGCGAATATACGGCAGAAGATATGGGACGTGCTACAAGTGGTGCCGCACAGGCAATGTTAATGAAAGTGTATCTGTATATGCATGATTATAATAAGGCAAAATCATGGGGAGATACATTTATGCAGACTCAGACAGGAGAATATTCTTTATGTACGGATTATAAGGATAATTTTACTCTTGCAGGTGAAAATGGACCTGAATCTGTTTTTGAGGTTCAATATATGGAGGAAGGTACATCTGATTATGGAGAAGGTAATGGATTTACAAGAGGTACTTTGACAACAGTCCTGACACGGTCAAGGTCAACGGCATTTGGTCCGGCCGGATGGGGTTTTAACAAGCCAACACAAAATTTGTATGATGAATTTGAAGAAGGTGATCCAAGACGTGATGTAACTATATTGAATCCTACAGATGAACAGATTATAACTCCTTCAGAAGAAATTTATTTGGGATGCAGATATGTAAGCAACAAACATTCATATATGGAAAATGGAGTATATGTAGCATTATCTCATGATACCCGTTCTCCTTTGAACAGAAAGGAAATAAGATATTCAGATGTCTTGTTGATGTATGCTGAGGCTTGTTGTGAAACAAATAATCTTCCTTTAGCCAAACAATATCTTAACGAAGTGAGAAGAAGAGCAAGAGATTGTGCGGAAGGAGATAAAACAAATGTTTTACCTGATTTCCCATATGGCTCTTATTCTGAAAACCAGGATGAACTCCGTGCTGCAATAAGGCATGAAAGGCGAGTAGAGTTGGCTATGGAAGGACATAGATGGTTTGACCTTGTAAGATGGGGTATTGCAAAAGAAATCATGGATGCATATAAAGCCTCTGAAACGGAAGAAGTGCAAAAAGAAATGGGTGACTTCATAGAAGGTGTACACGAACTTTTCCCTATACCACAGGAAGAAGTAAATCTTGGAGGTCTAACTCAAAACAATGGCTATTAATTAATCTTTTTATTATAAACTTTTAATTTATACAATTATGAAAACAAAATTTTTAATTTGGAGTTTTGCAGCAATGCTTTTGTCGGGTATGTCATTTACAAGTTGTTCAAATGATGATCCAACTGATTCTGGAACAGAACAAAATGGAGAAAACGGCGAAGATACAGATGATGAAAATGCAAATGATGAAAACAAGGATGATGATAATAATGATGAGACTTCTGCTGGTATTACTCTTGATACTACAGGAAGTGATTATTATGTATTCCTTTTAGGCGATTCTCAGTTTGAGTCCTTAGGAGATAAAGTTGTTGCAGATTTTAGACCTGAGGGTGACGGAACTGATGATACACAAAAGAACTTGTATATATGGGAAAATACGTATACGCCTGGAACATGTACTGGACCAAATGCATTTGGTGATGTGGAAGGTTGGACTTCATTGGTGGCTGGATCAATTGGTTGGACTGGCGCTGGAATTTCAATTCCTACAACATTTAGTACAGAGTTAGCAAAATTAAAGGATATTAATGATGAATATGAAGATTATGTATTACATGTTGTGTTGAAAACTTCACAATCTTCTTGGGCTGTATCACTTGGTTTAGATTATGGAGATGCTAATTCTGGCGTGGTTGTTATAGGTAATACAAGTATTGATAATATTGCTCCATACAAGGATATTACACATGATGGAGAATGGAATCTTGTTACTATTCCTTTGTCTAAGTTTTATGAAACAGGATTTACTTATAGCAAAGAAAATGTAACATCATCTAATGTTTTTCATTTCTTAAGTGGAGCTGTTGCTGGAACAACTTTGGATATAGATGCATGCTTTATTTATAAACCTGCTAAATAATAAAAGTTATTGATTATGAAAAAGGGGGTGGGTGATATATCTCATTCATACCCCTTTTTTATTTATAAATAAAATGTTATTGAAATGCGAAACAATATATTTTTCTTTTTGTTTTTAATCTTTTTTATTTCTTGTACTCCTGAAACTGTAACAGGTAATGATGATGAAAGTGAACAGACAAATGATAATTCTGCTGATGAAGATAATGTGAATGATGAAACTGATCAAACTACCGGAACTACAGATGATGAAAGTGAAGATAATGGAGACTATAAACTGGTTTGGCAAGACTTATTTGACTCTGAAGAACTTGACGAGTCTGTTTGGAATATAGAAGTAAATGGAAATGGAGGAGGAAATAATGAGTTGCAGTATTATTCTGGCAATAATGTATCTATAGGGACTGAACCAGAAACAGGTAAACACTGTCTTATATTGACAGCAAAAAAAGAAAGTTATCAAGGTAAAAGTGCAACGTCAGGTAGAATAAACTCTAAGGGTAAAAAATATTTCAAATACGGTAGAATAGAAGCAAGCATTAAACTGCCTAAAACAGCAAATGGATTGTGGCCGGCATTTTGGATGATGGGTAATGATTATGATCAGGTTGGATGGCCCAAATGCGGCGAGATAGATATAATGGAGATGGGACATTCAAATGGAATACAAAATCAGAAGCAGGAGTTTTATTTTAATGGAGCTTGTCATTGGGGATATTATAAAAACGGCACATATCCTAATTATTCAAAATCAGCTACCAGTGAGTATTCATTACAGGATGATTTTCACTTATATACCTTGGAGTGGACAGAGGATTATATAAGAATGTATTTGGATATAGATAAGTATCCTAATGTGCAGCCATATTATGAAATGTCTTTAGTGGATGAAGGTGATGATTGGGATACTGGAAAATATTTCAGAAAGGAATTCTTTTTGTTGTTTAATTTGGCTGTAGGTGGAAACTTCACTGGTATTCACAACATAGATGGAGTTACGGCTTTAAACTCAGGAGATGCAAGAATGTATGTTGATTTTATTAAGGTATATCAAAAATAGTATTTATGGGAAATATTAAGTATTTAATAATGATGTCTTTACCGTTATTGGTCTCTTGTCAGAAAGAATCCGACTATCCGGAACCTGGAACATGGGGGTGGGCTTCAGAACAAACTATAATTCAGAATAAAAGTGTTAAGAGAGGTGCATGTTATAGCTTTCAACTTCCTGAAGAAGATACAGAATTGTTAGGTCCGGGAATCTCATGGGCGTATAACTGGGGGACAAGTATCTCAGATGAACTAATTACAGAATTTGCAAAATATGATATAGAATATTGTCCTATGTCATGGAATGCTTCAACAAGTATTGATGAGGCAATAAGCACTTTTGTTACAAATAATCCGGGATGTAAGTATTTATTGGGGTATAACGAACCGAATCTGACAGATCAGGCGAATATGACTCCTTCAGAGGCGGCATCTGAATGGCATAGGGTTAAATCACTGGCAGATAATTTAGGTTTAAAAGTAATAGCTCCGGCCATGAATTACGGGACGTTACCAGATTATCATGATCCGATAAAATGGTTGGATGAATTTTTTAATCTTATTGGTGGTACAGACGGAATTGATGGTATTTCAATTCATTGCTATATGGGCTCTGTTTCAGCTTTGAAAGATTATGTTGAAATGTTCAAAAAGTATGGTAAACCTATTTGGGTTACAGAATTTTGCTCATGGGATAATGATCAGGTTTCAGCGTCTGCTCAGATGACATACATGTCAGAGGTCATAAATTATTTGGAGGCTGATCAGGATATTTTTAGGTATTCATGGTTTATCCCAAGAGGAATAGGACCTGGAAATTCTTCAAATAATTTGATATCAGGAAGTGTAAACAGTAGCAAACTTACTGATTTGGGATTGGTGTATGTTAATATGTCCACACAAGATAAGTCGGTTTTTTACAAGCCAGGAAATATGGTACCGGCAGAGCATTATTCTGAAACAAATGCATTCGATGAAGATAATACAATCACAGTGCATCTTAGACCAACAACAGATGATGATGGTTTGCTTGATATTTGTAATTTTAATACTGGTAAATGGGTTGAATATCAACTTGAAACTCCTGTTTCTGGGAATTTTAAATTTCAATTTCGTTATGAAAGCAATATGGATGCTGATTTGGAATTTTATGTAAACGATAAAAAAGTATTGGAGTCGGAATTTCCTAGGACTGGCAACGAATGGACTAATTTTGATTGTGAAATACCGTTAGAGGCTGGACAACAAAATTTGAAGATAAAGGTAGTCAATGGAATGACTAATATAAATTGGTTTCGTTTTCAATAGTTATTATTCTTACTTATAAGAACAATGAGAAAAAAATTTTTTTATGTTACCGCATTGTCTTTATTGGTGGTAAGTTGTGATATTTCTAAAAATGATAAATATTCTTCTTTAGAATCCAGAGTAGATTCCTTACTCTCCCAAATGACAATAGAAGAAAAGCTTGGTCAGATGAACCAGCTTAGTCCATGGGATTTTGATGATTTGGCAAATAAAGTACGCAAAGGCGAAGTAGGCTCTATCCTTAACATTGTAAATCCGGATGAGGTTAACAAAATTCAGAAGATTGCTGTAGAGGAATCGCGTCTGGGAATACCTCTTATTGTGGCACGTGATGTTATTCATGGTTACAAAACTATTTTTCCTATACCGTTAGGACAGGCTGCTACGTTTAATCCACAAATAGTAGAGGAGGGGGCACGTATAGCTGCCATAGAGGCTTCGTCAGATGGTATAAGATGGACTTTCTCGCCAATGATTGATGTTGCGCGTGACCCTCGCTGGGGACGTATCGCCGAAAGCTGTGGCGAAGACCCTTATCTGAATGCAGTGATGGGAGCAGCCATGATCAAGGGTTATCAGGGGGATTCTTTGAATGATCCTACTGCAATAGCAGCCTGTGCAAAACACTTTGTAGCATATGGTGCTGCCGAGGGTGGTAAAGACTATAACTCGACTTTCATTCCGGAACGTGTACTCCGCAATGTATATCTTCCTCCTTTCAGGGCTGCTGTAGATGCCGGATGTGCCACTTTCATGACTTCGTTCAATGATAATGATGGTGTACCTTCTACAGCCAATAAGTTTGTCCTTAAAGATGTTCTTCGCGACGAATGGAAGTACTACGGTATGGTAGTAACAGACTGGGCTTCTGCTGCAGAAATGATTAATCACGGTTTCTGTGCAGATGGCAAGGATGCAGCAGAGAAATCTGTAAATGCCGGAGTGGATATGGAGATGGTGAGCGAAACTTTCATAAAGAATCTGAAGCAGTCGGTGGCTGAAGGAAAGGTTTCTATGGAAACTATAGACAATGCCGTAAGAAACATCCTTCGTCTGAAGTTCCGTTTGGGACTGTTTGAAAATCCTTATATCGTAACTCCTCAGTCTGTTAAATATGCAGAAGAACATCTTTTGGCTGCGAAAACTGCTGCTGAACAGTCTGTAATTCTTCTGAAGAATGATGGACAGACATTGCCGCTTACCGATAAAATTAAGACAGTGGCTATTGTCGGTCCTATGGCGGATGCTCCATACGAACAGATGGGTACATGGGTGTTCGACGGTGAAAAAGACCACACACAGACTCCTCTGAAAGCTATCAGGGAAATGTATGGCGACAAGGTTAATGTAATCTTCGAGCAGGGATTGGCATATAGCCGCGACAAGAATACATCCGGTATCGCAAAGGCTGTGAATGCTGTACGCCGTGCTGATGTAGTGGTATGTTTCGTAGGTGAGGAATCAATCCTTTCCGGTGAGGCTCATTCGTTGGCAAATCTTGATTTGCAGGGAGCACAGAGTCAGTTGATTAAATCGCTTGCTGCTACCGGTAAACCTGTGGTAACAGTAGTAATGGCCGGTCGTCAGCTTACCATTTCTGATGAGGTTGAGGCTTCAGATGCTGTGCTTTACTCGTTCCATCCGGGAACTATGGGTGGTCCTGCCATTGCTGACATACTCTTCGGAAAGGTCAATCCGAGTGGTAAGACTCCGGTTACATTTCCTCGCATGACAGGTCAGGCTCCGATTTATTATGCTCATAACAATACAGGCCGTCCTGCAAATCCTACAGAGATGCTTATCGACGAAATCCCTGTTGAGGCCGGACAGACTTCAGTGGGATGCCGTTCGTTCTATCTTGATGCCGGGAACTCTCCTTTGTTCCCATTCGGATACGGATTGTCATACACTAAGTTTGAATACAGCGACTTGAAACTTGCTGCCGACAAGCTTACTGCTGACGGTGAAGTAAATGTAACTGTAAATCTGAAGAATGCAGGTGCGTATGATGGTACTGAAGTCGTACAGTTGTATGTTCAGGACAAGGTAGGTTCTGTAACCCGTCCTGTAAAAGAACTCAAGGCTTTCCAGAGAGTTGAACTTAAAGCAGGTGAGAGCAAGACTGTGTCATTCTCACTGCCTGTAGCAGAACTTGCTTTCTGGGGATATGATATGACATACGTTGTAGAACCTGGAGATTTCAAATTGTGGGTAGGAACTAACAGTGCAGAAGGATTATCAGCCGATTTCGTTGTTACGAAGTAATCTCTTGGTATCCTTATATATACCTCGAACGGTATTTAAACAGCGTTTGAACGCTGTTTAAATACCGTTCGAATTCTTTTCAGGGTAAGACAATCCGTATGCAGATTTCATCTATTTCATGTACAAAACACATGCAATTTCACTTTCACATCTTTCACACGCAGAAAGAGAAATGGGGTATGATTTGATTTCTTTTTCAGAACAGCACCAGTCCTGCTTCGACCGTTGGATTTTTGGAGTAGGGCAGATTGTGTTTATATGTCCTTGTCCATGAATATCCTCCGGCAATGAAAATACCTAACTTTTTCAGAGGGTTATATTCCAGTCCGATGCGTGGCTGTATGGCGTATAACCGGTCAGGGATATTTTTGTTTCCAAGTGTTTCGATATGGCTGTAGCCAATATCTGTATTCAGATATAGCTTTTCTTTCAATAGAGGAAAGGCAAGTCCGGTTCTGTATATGCCGGCCACGGAAGCCTTGTCGGTAATCTCACCAAGAATCATGCCTGCACCCAACTGTGTATATATCACTTTGTTTCTGAATCTTACCTCTACGTTGGATTTATAAAGATTTCCTCCCGAAACTATCATCTGAATCCTTGTCTGCGGTTTCAGATTGATTATGCCTACCTGGCGTGCGCAACTGTCGCCATTGATATTCAGAAAACCTATCTGTACACCTTTGCTGCACTTGTTGCTTACGTTTGAGAATCCTAATTGCAGTCCCTTATTATCGCCGGAGTAGTTGGCTATACCGCCTATCTGTACACCTTTGTTTGTTACGCTGACATTGCTCAGTGCCGCTAACTGCAGACCTTTGTTCTCGTTGCCCGCTATGTTCATAAGCGATGAAATCTGTGCTCCGTGCATGTCGTTTCCGCTCACGTTTGTCATACCGCTTATGGCAATGGCTCTCTGCTCATTTCCCGAGATATTTGCCAGACCTGATATAAGACATCCTTTATTGTTGACCGAACTCATATTTATAAGTCCCGTAAGCATAAATCCTTTCTGATTGTTGCCGGCTATGTTTCCTATACCGGATATCTGTACGGCATAAGAAGCCCTTCCGCTGATGTTGAACAACCCGGCCACTCGTACACCGTGAGATTTTATTCCCGAAATGTTGGCCAGTCCGGCCACCTGCATTCCCGAACTTCTGTTACCGACTATGTTTACAAATCCTGAGGCCTGAAAGCCGGACGTTTTCTGATGGACAACATCGGAGATGATATTCACGCTGGCTCCCGTAAGATTCTGGTAATTGCTGAACAGGCCGAGATTGAAATACGTGTTGCGGTTTTCGTCCTTCGGACCTTTTATGCTGAGAGATATGCTTTTCCCCTTTTTCAGGCCGTTTTCCTGGGCGTGTATTGGGGAAAATACAGTTCCTGCCAGTGCCATGACTGACAGGAATGTGATGATATTAGTAGAGTGTTTTTTCATTGAGATTATTTGACGTCTTGATACAAGAAGCGTTTGATACTCTTCTTTGGTGTCTTCTCGAATTCTTCCGGATATATCTTCACGCGTGCTATCTGTGAGTATGCCGGGAGTTCTGAGTTCAGGGCTACGCGGTTTTCCTCCATAGCCTTTTCTATATCGCTCGCGCTCATATCGTGTGCGTATGCATCGTCGAAATCCGGATAAATCAGAGCTGCCAGTTTGTGGTCTTCCTGCTGTATGACAATGCTTTCGCATACGAAAGGAAGGTTGTTCAGCTTGTCTTCTATTTCTTCCGGATATATGTTCTGACCGGAAGGACCGAGGAGCATGTTCTTGCTGCGTCCTTTTATGGTGATGTTTCCATTTTCGTCCATTATACCCAAGTCTCCGGTGTGCAGCCATCCGTCTTTGTCAATGGCCTGTGCGGTAGCTTCAGGATTCTTGTAATAGCCGAGCATCACATTATCACCTCTTGTTATGATTTCTCCCACTATGTTGGCCGGGTCCGGACTGTCTATTCTTACTTCCATACGTGGAGCCGCCTTGCCGCATGAGCCTGGTTTGAAGCGTTTCCAGTCTTCATAACATATTATCGGACCACATTCCGTCATTCCGTAGCCGACAGTATATGGGAATTCGATATCTCTGAGCAGTTTCTCTACATCCTGGTTGAATGCCGCACCACCGATAATCACTTCGTAGAAGTTTCCTCCGAATGCCTGTACCATGTGTTCTCTTACGGCAGCCTTTATCTTGTCGTTGATGATAGGTACTTTCAGTAGAATCTTCATCTTGAGTGTTTCCAGTTTAGGAAGCACGTTCTTCTTGATGATTTTCTCTATAATCAGAGGTACTGAAATTACTATGTTAGGTTTTACATCTGCAAAAGCCTGGAAGATGATTTTCGGGCTTGGCATACGTGTGAGGAAGTATATGTGACATCCCGAGCACATTTCGTATATGAACTCGAATGCCAGACCGTACATATGTGCCATAGGAAGTATTGATATAACCTTGTCACCCGGTTTGAGTGTCAATACTTCGAATGCAAACTGGGTGTTAGACCACAACGACCTGTAAGGAAGCATAACTCCCTTTGAGAAACTTGTTGTACCCGAAGTGTAGTTGATTATGGCAAGTTCCTCAGGATTGTCGCGACGGTAGGACACATGCTCGCGTCTGAAATTCTTAGGGAATTTCTTTCCGAACATTTCGTTCAGATGCTCTCTGGCGTACAGGAGCTTCTCGCTGCGGCATACCAATAGGGTGAAGTCTGTCATAAGGATGATACCTTCGAGTGCAGGCATTTCTGCTTCGTTGAGGTTTTCCCATGCCATGTCGCCCACAAACAGTATGCGTGCGTCAGAGTGGTTTACAATGTTGTGGACATTGTCCGGCTTGAACTCATGCAGAATAGGAACTGCCACGGCTCCGTAAGTAAGGATTGCCAGGAATGCTACTCCCCAGTGAGAACTGTTTCTTCCGCATAATGCCACCTTGTCTCCGGGTTTTACGCCACTTTCTTCTAAAAGAATATGAAGTTTTTCGATTTTTCTGGCTACGTCCTTGTATTGAAGTGTAGCTCCCTTATAGTCAGTAAGAGCGTCAAGGTCCCAGTTTTTCTTGATACTTTCTTCTATGAAAGCTATGAAACTTTTTTCCATAATTGATTTTTTTTGAGTGTGCACAAAATTCAGTGTGTTGTGCAAATATACGATTTAGTTATAAATTTTCAAATTATTTGTCAATAAAACGTAATAATATGAAAGGTGTTCTCGATAAATAGCTTTTATAATCTTTTTTAACTATTGTCGGGAACACCTCTCCGGTTCTATTTCAACTTATAAGTATTTCTTACATCACTCGTGGTTGCTGTAGTATTTCATGAACTGTGTTCTTTCGAATGGATTAATGCTTCCGGCAGCCTTTGCGTTCATGACTCCCTTCATGCTTTCAATGCTTTCGTAGCCTTTTGATTCCATCCAAGCAGAGAGTTCTTTTGTCATTTCAGCTATTTCCTTTTCGCCGTACTTGTAGATAGCGCTGCACACTTCCACTGCACTTGCTCCTGCAAGAATAGACTTGATTACTCCCTTACCGCAGTGTACACCGCCTGAAATAGCATAGTCTATCTGAGGAACTTCTGCCGATGCGATGGCTGTCCATCTGATTTTTTCGGCAATCTCATTCGATTCGCTCATCACATTTGTGCTTGTGAAAGTCATTGTGTCGATGTTGATGTCCGGCTGGTAGAAACGGTTGAACAGCACCACTGCAGCAGCTCCGTTGGCATAAAGCTGGTTGATAAGGGCTACAGGGTTTGTAAGGTTGCTGCCGAGTTTCATTATCACAGGGATGCTTACTGCTTTCTTGATATTTTTCAGTACATCAATGTGCATCTGCTCGAAACTTCCGTAAGTATAGTCTTTGTCCGACTGCAATGAAAGGATATTGATTTCCAGTGCATCAGCTCCGGCTTCTTCCATATGTTTGGCAAAGTCTGTCCATTCGCTTGTAGAATAGCAGTTGATGCTTGCTATCACAGGTATGCCGCATGCCTTTTTAGCCTCTTTGATTAGCTCGATATGCTCGTTAAGTGCATTCGAACGTACATATGCATTAAGATAATCGTCTGCTTCGGGAGCACCGTAACCGCTCATCTGTCCTGCCTGTATGTTGATTTGTTCCTCGAATACAGATTTCAGAACAACGGCGCCGGCACCTGCAACTTCCAGTTTCTTGATTTTCTCTACGCTGTTTGTAAGACCTGAACTGCTCACGATAACAGGATTCTTCAGTTTTAATCCTGCAAAAGTTGTTGTTAATTGTGTCATAATATAAATATGATTTTAATAGTTTCTCATTCCGAATATTTTACTTCCGATTCTTACGAGTGTGCTGCCATGCTTTATTGCCAGATGATAGTCGTCGGACATTCCCATCGACAGTTCTTTGAATGAATTGCAGTCCTTGAAGAACGTTGATTTCAACTCGTTGAAGTATGCCGCAAGCTTTGTGAACTCGCTTTCTATCATTGCGTCATCATCGGTGTTTGTGGCCATACCCATGATTCCGCTTATGCATACGTTCTTGAGTTCTTTCCAGCTGCCTTCGTTGAGCATCTCCGTACATTCTTCCGGAGTGAATCCGAATTTTGTCTCTTCCTTGGCAATGTGTATTTCCAGCAGGCATGGTATTACTCTGTCTGCTTTTGCAGCCTGCTTGTTTATTTCGGCAAGCAGCTTGTAGGAATCTACGGCATGAATCATAGATATATAAGGTGCAATGTACTTCACTTTGTTAGTCTGCAAGTGACCTATGAAATGCCATTCTATATCTTGCGGAAGGACTGTATGCTTTTCCTCCAGCTCCTGGACCTTGCTTTCTCCGAAGATTCTCTGTCCTGCATCGTATGCCTCCTTAATGGCTTCGGCAGGGTGGAACTTCGATACGGCAACGAGTTGTGTGGTCTGTGGCAACTCCGCTTTTATTTCACTCAATATTGCTTTAATATCCATGATTGATTTCTTTTCTTATCTGTTTGCTGCATCCGGGAATTCCGGTTTCACGTCCGGTTCTGCCGAGTATGGATAAACATCCATTATGGCTGTTTCGGCTACGGATGCTATCACGTAGTCGGCCATTGTACCTTTCATGCCTTCGTCCAACTTCTTGATAGAGTCCTTCAGGTCGGCAGCCTGTACAAGTACGTTTGTAGCTGTTTTCTTTTCAGCTCCGCTCTTTTCGTCGAGGGTTATGAAATAGAGCTTGCATTTATACCATTTGTCGGCTTCATCGTCCTCGCAGAAAAAGAGTTCGCTGTAGTTTGCTCTCTTGATGTCCGAAACGGTAAATTCTCCGCTTATGAATGGTGTAATCTCTTCTATTATTCTTGATTCAGCTTCTGTAAAGCTCAGTGCATCTACTAAATAAGGCTCTGTCACCTTCTTGTTCATGCCGTTTTCTGCTACTTTCTCGTATCTGATTTTGCATTCAAACCAATTATGCATCATGTCGTTTTACGTTTTTTTATTTAAATAGTACATATAATTTACTTCGACAAAGATAGTATTTATTTGTAAACAGTGTACGAAAACGGACAAAACTTTCTTGTCTGTTAGTTGTTTTATTTAGCTAATCAGTTTATATTTGCAGTCAAAATTCTATATAACATAATAAATTATGCCACAAATATCCATAAGAGGAAACGAAATGCCAGAATCGCCAATCAGAAAATTGGCATCATTGGCCGAAGCTGCGAAAGGGAAAGGGATTCATGTGTATCACCTGAATATAGGTCAGCCTGACCTGCCAACTCCACGAGCGGCCTTGGACGCAATTCGTAATATAGACCGTACTGTGCTTGAGTACAGTCCGAGCCAGGGATATAGGAGCTATCGTGAGAAATTGGTTGGTTACTACAAGAAATATGATATAAACCTTACGGCTGATGATATCATCATTACCACCGGAGGCTCGGAAGCTGTGCTGTTCGCCTTCATGAGCTGTCTTAATCCGGGCGATGAAATCATTGTGCCGGAACCTGCATATGCCAACTATATGGCTTTTGCCATTTCTGCAGGTGCCGTAATCAGAACCGTCACCACTACTATAGAGGAGGGCTTCTCGCTGCCTAAGGTAGAGAAGTTCGAGGAACTTATAAACGAGCGTACAAAAGGAATTCTGATATGTAATCCTAATAATCCGACAGGCTATCTTTACACTCGCAGGGAGATGAACCAGATTCGCGACCTTGTGAAGAAATATGACTTGTTCCTGTTCTCGGACGAAGTCTACAGGGAATTTATCTATACAGGCTCGCCATATATCTCGGCATGTCATCTGCAGGGAATAGAACAGAATGTTGTTCTTATCGACTCTGTGTCAAAGAGATACTCTGAATGCGGTATCCGCATCGGTGCTCTTATCACAAAGAATCCTGAGGTGCGCAAGGCGGTGATGAAGTTCTGCCAGGCCAGACTGAGTCCTCCATTGATAGGTCAGATAGCTGCCGAAGCATCGCTTGACGAACCGGAAGAATATTCACGCGAGACATACGACGAATATGTGGAACGCAGAAAGTGTCTGATAGACGGACTGAACAGAATACCGGGCGTATATTCGCCTATACCTATGGGAGCTTTCTACACTGTGGCAAAACTGCCTGTAGACGACAGTGAGAAGTTCTGCGCGTGGTGTCTGTCAGAGTTCGAGTATGAAGGCGAGACTGTGATGCTTGCTCCTGCCAGCGGTTTCTATACCACTCCGGGTGCGGGCAAGAACGAAGTGCGTCTGGCATACGTTCTGAAGAAAGAGGATTTGGTTCGTGCGCTTTTTGTTCTGAGAAAGGCGTTGGAGGCATATCCGGGAAGGGTAGACGAATAACATATGAACTGGAAACTATTTATAGCACGTCGTATCTACAAGAATAACGACGGTAGTAAAGAGGTATCAAAGCCGGCTGTGCGCATTGCCATGGCCGGCATTTCTATTGGCCTTGCCGTAATGATAGTGTCGGTAGCAGTGGTTATTGGCTTCAAGAATCAGGTGCGCGACAAGGTGGTGGGGCTTGCATCGGAGGTTATAGTGACCAGCCTGGATGATGCGCAGCTTTATATGACCGCACCCATTGCTGCCGGCGACAGCCTTATGGAGGCACTGTCCGTGAAACCGGACATCAGCCATGTGCAACGTTATTCCGTCAAGCCGGGAATGATAATGACAGACGATAGTTTCCAGGGTATGGTGGTGAAAGGAGTGGGGCAGGAGTATGACCTCAGCTATATCCGCAAGCATATCATAGAGGGGGAAATACCTGAGTTTACAGATACGGCGGCCACGAACAGGGTGCTGATATCGAAGTCTATGGCCGACAAGCTGCATCTCAAGACCGGTGACAGGATTTACACTTACTATGTAGATGACAATGTGCGTGCCCGCAGACTTACGGTTTCGGCCATCTATCAGACCAATTTCTCAGCTTTCGACGATTATTTTCTTCTGACAGATATTTATACCGTTAACCGCCTGAACAAATGGGAGCCGGACCAGGTGAGTGGTATAGAAATAGATGTGGACGACTATTCGCGCATTGATGCCGTGAACGATGATATCCGCACCGGCCTTTTCGAGGCATCCGACAAGTACGGGCAGAGCTATTTCTCGCGTACCATTGTCGAAGCCAATCCTCAGATTTTTGCATGGCTGGATTTGCTCGACCTCAATGTGTGGGTAATCCTGATACTTATGACCGGAGTGGCAGGTTTTACCATGATTTCCGGTCTGCTGATAATAATCCTTGAGCGTACGAATATGATTGGAGTGTTGAAGGCTATGGGGGCCGACAATAATTCCATAAGGAAAATCTTCCTCTCGTTCTCCGTGTTTCTGATAGGAAGGGGGATGCTGTGGGGGAATGTGGTAGGTCTGTCGCTCTGTCTGATACAGTATTTTTTCGGGCCGATAAAGCTTGACCCTACTGTATATTATGTAAGCTCTGTTCCTATAGAGCTGAATATCCTTGTCTACATTCTGCTGAATGTCTTTACGCTGATAGTGTCTGTTCTGATGCTTGTAGGACCTTCTTATCTCATAAGCAGGATTCATCCGGCACGTTCAATCCGATACGAATAGTAAAGTGCACGTGTATTTCCCTTGAAATTTCTAAGAGAAGAAACCGTGACACGTACGTGTTACGCCCGTTGCACGTTCGTGTTACGCGCGTGACACGCTCGTGTTCCACCCGTTACACGTTCGTGTAACGCCAAGTCTGTTTCGGCGTTTTCAGGAATGAAACGGCAAATTCAGTCTTGTCCTTTTAGGAAATATCTGAAAATAAAAAACGAAATGTCCGATACAAGGTTTGCTCCTGTGTATCGGACATTTCGTTTCCAAATATCATCTTTGGCGGTTTAGCCTATTTTGCTTATTTTCTTCAGTTTCTCTTCGTCGATAAGTTTTATCTTTCTTCCGTCAATGATTATAAGTTTCTCGGAAGCAAAGTTTGACAGTGTGCGAATGGCATTCGAAGTAGTCATGTTCGAAAGGTTTGCCAGGTCTTCGCGCGAGAGATAGATACTCAGCGTACACTGGTCTTCTTCCACTCCGTATGTATCTTTCAGGAACAGCAGCGATTCTGCCAGTCTTCCGCGAATATGCTTCTGTGTAAGGCTTACTGTTCTTTCGTCCGAAATACCCAGATCGATAGACAACTGTCTGATAAAGAACAGTCCTAATTCTGCATTTTCTTCAAGAAGTTTCACTATGCATGTCATCGGTATCAGACATATTGTGCAAGGCTCGAATGCAGCAGCTGCGGTAACAAAGTTTTCGTTGGCAAAATACGCTCTGTAAGCGAAGTATTCTTTGTCTTTGATAACTCTTATTATCTGGCTTCTTCCGCCGACCCCGTCTTTATATATCTTCACCTTCCCTTTCAGCAGGCACATCAAGTGCTTAGGTGTTTCTCCTTCACAATATATAGTTTCGTTTTTCTTGTACTTCTGTATTGTGAAGTTCTGCGCTAAATAATCTTTTTGAGCGTTTGTTAATGGTTGCCATAAATCGGGAATACTCTCGGCAATCTCGGTTTCAGATAATTCTTTTTTCACCATAGATGTTGTAAAAACGTGTTATATAGCACAAAGGTAAGAATAAAAATAAAAAAAAACTCTTTTTACGATTAAAAATAAAAGTTTCATAGGTGTTTTGTGTATTTTTGTTTCTGATATGAGGTGTATGTTCAAATATCTGAGAATTGAATTGACGCATCTGCTTTTGCTTATTGTTTGCATGATGCCTTTTATTGGGAAATCGGAGAATATAATCTCGCTGTTTCCCAAGGACCGTGTTGTTCCCGACTCGATTCTCGGCAAGGTCTATTCGTCTGCATCCATGTACTCCAACGAGGTGAAGGGTTTTAAGGCAAATCTTTATCTGAAGGGTGTCGTGACGGTGCACCACAGGAACAGGATAATAAAGTACATACCGTCGATGTTCAAGCTCGAGGACAGCATAAGCAATTATATGCACGAATCCATAAGTGAGCTTCAATATACGGCTCCGTCCATTTACGACAGAAAGATAAAGGCTATGGTATCGACCTTCAAGAGCCAGAAGGGGCGTGTGTTCGATATTATGGACTATATGAAGTTCAATGTCTATTCATCGTCGCTGATGGGGGACAAGGTGATGTCGCCGCTTAACAGCCAGTCGAAGATACATTATAAATATATACTTGACAGCCGGACGGTGATAGACAACAAAAACTGTTACAAGATACGTGTGCAACCCAAGTACAAGAGTACTAAGTTGGTGGAAGGATATATATGGCTGTATGCCGACGACTGGTCTGTATACAGTTTCGATTTCAGCGGAGAGTATGACCTTGTTGACTTCAGGATTAAGGCATTCATGGGCAATACGCCTCAGACGAAATATCTTCCGTGCTATATGGATCTCGATATGCATTTCAGGTTTCTGAAGAACCATTTGCAGATGAGGTATTCAGGATGGCTGGATTATACGGAAGTGAAATTTGCCGAACAAGGAGAGGTTATGCGACTTAAAAAGGACAGAAACAAGTATAATCTGTCAAGCTCATACACTCTGACGTGTGACACCAGCCGGCTTGTTACGGACATAGACTCGTTTTCAAGAATGAGGCCTTTCCCTCTTACGGATGAAGAGGAACTTATGTACAAGGACAAGATTGAGAGCAGGCAGAAGCAGATACAGGATTCTATTGATAATCTGAATAAGCCT